>Ga0326728_10001349_pt1 | contig 87331 bp, 77 predicted proteins | sample MB3enrmetagenome_FD_207602 | JGI IMG/M metagenome (GOLD analysis project Ga0326728, IMG submission 207602) | Lab enriched peat soil microbial communities from McLean, Ithaca, NY, United States - MB31MN | ecosystem: Environmental > Terrestrial > Soil > Wetlands > Peat | place: USA: New York...
GCCCAAGGGCTCAGTGGAGAAAGCAGCCTTGGCGGGCTGGCTGCGCGAGCGCACCAGCGTCTCCTTGCGTTGGCTCAGCGCGCGCCTGGAGATGGGCCACTACACCAATGCCAGCCGCCGGCGGCGAAAAATGAACCCGGGCGCTCTGCGCAAGTTCAAACAAGCCAGAACGAAACTCGAGATCTTGGACTCGAACATAAGGCAAACAAAATGAATGAATACCAATTTCCTAGGACTGACCCTTTCACTGACCCTTTCACTTTCACTTTCATGGGCCACTGCACCAATGCCAGCCGCCGGCCGCGAAAAATGAACCAAGGCGCTCTGCGCAGGTTCAAACAAGCCAGAACGAAACTGGAGATCTTGGACTCGAACATAAGGTAAACAAAATGAATGAATACCAATTTCCTAGGACTGACCCTTTCACGAACCAGCACCGAATACCTCTGGCTTGGAGATCGGCGTATAGCCGTTGGGCAAAATCGTCATCTTTGGTCGAATAGCTGATGAAACACGAATAAAACTGAATTGGCTTAATCCAAAGCGATTCCAAGTGCTGAATGAACTCATCCGACAATCCGCAGCCGCGCAGGAACACATCCGGCAACGGCCCGGAGTTCATCAAGGTGTGGTAATCGAGGGAGCTTGGCCCTTCATGTTTGCACGCTTCCAAGCCTCTTGCCGTTTTCAAAGAGGTGAACGCGAAATTGGTGTGGTACAAACGAGAGTTGGAGAATGATGTATTGTCCAGATGGGCACTGGTAAGGTTGGCATATTTCAGCAAGGCACCTCTCAGGTCAGCATCGCGTAGGTAGGCATCGCTCAGGTCGGCAGCGAACAGGCTGGCATCGTTCAGGTCGGCACCGCTCAGGTTGGCACCGCTCAGGTTGGCACGGATCAGGATGGCATCGCTCAGGTTGGCACGGCTCAGGTTGGCAAAAACCAGGTTGGCATCGCTCAGATCGGCACGCCTCAGGTTGGCACGGCTCAGGTCGGCACGCCTCAGGTTGGCATTGCTTAGGTCTGGCCTAAAAATACGCGTTTCCTGCTGCCATTCATTCCACACCGCTACCCCTTCTTTTAAAATCCTCAAGTGTTCCTCATTCGCCATACGTTTAAGTGTTTATTGGTTCAAATTTCCCCAATGTCCACACAAAACGACTCCAAGTCTCAATAACGCAACACGATGAACGGCGCGTCGAACCAGAGGACGTTGAAATCGAATTGCAGCCGGGGCGGTTCAAAACTGCCGGACGCCCAAAATAATACCATTTCCAGTTGGCAAGCGCAGTATGCCGCTCCTACGGAGCTTTGGCTTTTTTGGGCGTTTTACTACAAATATGACGTTCCTTCCGCCGTCGCCGGAGCGCTATGGCGGGCAAGACGGAGCGTTGGGCCAGGATTGGACAGGTCTGACGGGTGGGACGGGTCTGACGGATGGGTGCAGGCCGGCGTCAGGGCAGTAAAAGGACGCCGCGCCATTGCGTCGCTCAAGTCGCGCCCGGCCACAAGCCAGGCGCAAGATTCTCGTTGGAGAATCGCATTTCCAGGATCATATTCCGAAATCACGAAGAAGAATCGCTGGTTCGAAATGGTCAAAGCATAATCCATATTAATATATGACAGCAAGTTGGCGGCGCCACCGGCTTTTTCCCGGCCTTGGCATGACAGATACAGCCATTGTCGTGGCGTTTTTTTTGTCCATAAAAGGACGAAACGGTAGCAAAACGGTAACAATGATGATTCAGGATCGGGCGCGATGATTAACGAATGCATCAGGCTGTTTGCAGAAAGGAATTCATGTATGAAAAATGAGATCCACTCATCCGTTTCGCCCCAGGCCCGGGGATCTGTCAATCCCGCGCCCTCGTTGCGCGTGCCGGTGACGGCCGGCAACCGGGCGTTGCTGCGCTGGCTGCGCAGCGCCGAGCTGGCCGCGTGGGAGGCGGGGCGCGCGTGCGGTGGGAAACTGGTTTCACGAAGACTGAACCGCCGGTAATGCATCGCTTTGAACCTCCACTCCATATAACTATAAACTATATACCTATGAAAACATTGAAATGTCTTGCCACAAGCCTGCTGTTGAGCGCGCTTGCGATTACGCCGGCCCCGGCCGCGCCAACCAGTCAACAACTTCAGCAGGGGCTTTATGCTGAAGAAGTCGAAGGCAATATCGCTGCCGCGATTAAAGCTTACGACGACATCATCAAGGACAAGGCCGCGCCGGCCAATCTGGTGGCCCAGGCACTCTACCGGCAAGGGATGTGTTACTTGAAACTGAAGGAAGAGCCTTTGGCAAGGGCCGCGCTGGAGAAGTTGATCGCCGAGCACGCCGACCAGGCCGAGTTGGCGGCCAAGGCGCGCGCGGCGCTGGATGATTTGACGGATTTCGATCCAGCCCTTCTCATGCCGCCCGGCACGCTGGTGTACCTGGAGTTTGGCAGCCCGGGCCGGCAGGTTGAGACCGTTTTAACCACGCTCAAGGGCACTCCGTTTGAGAACCCGCTGACGGCCATCGCCGGGGCGCAACCCACCAACGCCGGCCAGGGACCGGCCAATCTTGTGGCTGCCCTGCTGAACCCAAGCATGATGGCCGAGTTCAAGAAGATGCGCAGCTTCGCCGTGGGCGTTACCGGCATCGCTCAAAACAACCCGCCCATGATATCGGTGTTCTGGCCTGGCAAAAGCGACGCGCTGCGCGGCCTGATCCAAGCCGCCCTTGGCATGGCCGGGCCTCCGGGACAGCCGATGGAGGGCATGCAGACCGTTGATATTAAAAATTTTGGGGCCGTGGCCTACGATGACAAGATCGTGATCGTGGCGCGGCCTGCCACCCAGCTTTCCTGGTGCGTCAAACAGTACAAGGGGCTGACGTCCGAGCCGTCGCTGGCGTCAAGCAATGCGTCGTTCAAGAAGCTCGGCAAGCTGCAGAGGCTGAACACCTTTATGACGCTTTGGGCGCAGGTGGATGAGGGGTACGCCCAGCTTTTGAAAATGTTCCCGGCCGGTCAAGTTCCACCCGGCGTCTTCACGGCAAACGCACTTTTTGATTTCGCCAATATTGAGGACCTGACGCTCGTCGAATCAATCGAGACCAACGGATTTTCCTGCACGTTCGACTTCCAGTTTAAGGATGGGCATCACAGTTTGGCGTATGGCGCCATTCGGACGCCGAACATCACTCGCGCCGCACTGGAAGCGGTGCCGGAGGAGGCTGTAGGCGTGGCGAGTTTTGCGCTCAGCCCCAACAACCCTGAGCAAGCCGGCCAGGTTCAGGCAAAAATTCAGAGCATTACCGGTCTTGACTTGGGCCGCGAAATCTTTGCCAACATCGAGCAAATCACCCTGTTCGCGATGCCGGCCGCCGGCGACAAGGCCAGTTCGGCGACCAATCTCTTTCTCCTGAATCAATTGGGCCTGACCCTAACGAGCCGCAATCCGGAGCAGACGCGCCAAATCCTTTCGGCGTTGCTGGGAACGGCCAGCGCCGTTTCCGCAAACCCGGGAGGCCTAAATCCCGGTCAATTCAAAGTCGGGAACGCCGGTTACTGCTATCTTGACCAAGTTAACGGAACCACACTTCTGTCAATGAATCCGGATATTATCCATGCCTGCGTGACGTCATCCCAAAACCACAAATCGATTTGCGCCGCGGGACCGTTGAACGGCGCGGTGAACCAACTGGGGCCGTTCTCCAGCAAGTTTCTGGCGATCAATGTGGGCGGGGCGATTCGCTTGTCGGAGCCCCGGTTGGCCCGTGGAGCGATAAACGAAGATCAGGCCACGCAGTTGCGCGACAGCCTTGCCCAACTGGCGCACGCCGCGGACGCGACGACGATCCAAGTTCGCACGGATGAGCAGCCGAACGAATTGACGCTAAACTCGGCCATCACCGGCCTGCCCACTCTGGACAAAGTCGTCGGTCCGATTGCGCAAATTGGACGCATCCGCAAACAAATAGGAGCTGACGCCATTGCGCAAAAGGCGCGGCAAGAAATGGCCGCGGTGGTGATGCCGGCCCTTCAGGCTCCGGCGATTGACGGCACGATCGGCGAGGCGTGGAAGACCGCGCCTGAATACAAACTGGAAAATGTTTTCTATACACCGCCTACTTCGTCCAACGATCTTTCCGCCAGTTACCGGGCGTTGTGGGATCACGACAACCTCTATCTGCTCGTTGAAGTGACCGATGATGTGCTTCGACACGATTCCCCAGCCGACCAATGGTGGGAGTGCGACAGTGTGGAGGTTTATATTGACGGCGACAACTCCAAGGCGCCGGCCTATGGCCCAAACGATTACCAATATGCCTTCATTTGGGACAAGACATCTCCGCAAATGCTGGAAAGCAAAAACAACCGCACCAACGATGTTCAGTACGCGATTGTGACCACGGAAAAGGGTTATCGCGTGGAAGCCAAATTTCCGTGGACCACTCTCGGCGCCAAAGCCTCCGCCGGGGCGAAGATCGGCCTGGATGTTCATGTCAACGATAATGACACCGGCAAGCGCAAGACCAAAATCTCCTGGCATGCCCGTGAGGATAACGCCTGGAGCAATCCACAGCTTTTTGGCAATGCGGAGTTGGCGGGGCTGGTCGGTTGGTGGAAGTGCAACGAAACGCAGGGCGCCACCGTCGCGGACAGCAGCGGCAACCATCACGACGGCACAGTGGCGGGCAATGCCACCTGGACGAAGGGCAGGACCGGCGGCGCCATAGACTTGAACGGCCACGACAACTTTGTGCGCATCGCCGACAAGTCCGCCTTCGATTTCGCCGGCAACGCGACGGTGGCCTGCTGGGTGCGCCTGCGCAGCGTGCCGGTGGAATGGACGGCCATCGTGACCAAAGGCGACACGGCCTGGCGGCTCTCGACATCGGGATCGGAAATGAAGTTTCACTTCGCAGTCCAGAATTGGGAGGCAGGGAAGGGCTTCGTCAATGGCGCGACCACGGTCAGGGCCAATGAATGGCATCACCTCGCCGGTGTTTACGACGGCAGCGTTCTGAAACTGTATCTCGACGGGACGCTCGATGCGACAGCGCCGTGGGACCAGGGCATGGGCAGGAACAACTTCGACGTTCTCATTGGCGAAAACGCGGAAAATAAAGGCCGGTGCTTCGACGGGCTTATTGACGACGTGCGAGTGTATAACTATGCTCTGTCGGACAACGAAATCAAGGCTCTCGCCGCTGCTCCATAAGTGAGCGCGGATTGAAATCCCGTGGCGGCATTTATCACCAAGCGCGGTCAATTGCAGTGGCTGGCTCTGCTGGTCATGGCGGTGGTGCTGCCCACGGGGGGCCTGCTCTGGTTCATGAGCCGGGTGATTGCCAATGAGCGATTGGTCGTGCAGCAAAAGCTCGCCGCGCTTTACCAGGACAAACTCACTGAGGCTCTGGCCAAAACGGCGTCGCTTTACAGGAGGCGTGTGGAGAGCCTGGACAAACTAAAACCCACCGCAAATCCGTATGCGCTGTTTCGCCGGGTGGTCCTGGAATCGGATTTCCAGGGTCTGGTGGTGTGGGCGCCAGACGGCTCGGTGGTTTATCCGCAATCCACCAGTGTCCCTGGCAACGATGTTATGACAGACAGCCCGCTGGCGGCCGCGTGGCGCGAAGAGTTTGCCAACCGCCAATACGCGACGGCCGCGGAGATGTACGGGAACCTTGTCAGTTCTCCCGATCCGCTGCTGGCGGCGCCGGCGTTGATGGGCAAAAGCCGGTGCTTGTCGCGGCTCGGGCGTGTGGATGAAGCGATTGCGGCATGTCAAAAGGCCGCGCTGGGCGCCTTGCCGGCAGAGGCGAACTTTTCCCTGCGCCTGACGGTCGAAAACGCCCGGCTGTTGCTGCTGTCACTTGTCAAACAATCCGGCCGGCCGCAACTGCACGCAGAGGTTTTTCATCGAGCCATCGAGGCGTTGAGCGGTGATCTGTTCAATTCCGGCGGCGAACGTCCATTGCTTCCGGCCAATGAAAATCTTTTCATTGCGCAAAAGACGCTCGAGGCGCTGCAAGGTCCGGTTCGCATCATTGACCCTGGAGCCAAGGCCCGTCTGGAAAAGCTGGCCGGGGCGGAAGAGCTGTCCATGTCCGCCGCCGGGGCGCTTCAGCCCTCCGCAGGAGTTTTCGACAGTTTCTTCAAAACCGTTCTCGATCAAAAGGCGGTGTATGCCCTGCGCCACCGCACACCGTCCGCAACATTATTGGTTCTCTTTTCGGATGCGGCCGTTGAGTCGGTGCTTTCCGGGTTCCATGACACCTTTGCCGGCTCGGCGGCGGCCTGCCGGATAGTGGACGCTTCCGGCGATGTCGTGGGAGGCGCCAGCCAGCCCAAGGGCAAACCGTTCACAGTCGCGGTCTTGCCCGAAGGTTTTCCCGGCTGGAAAGCGGAGCTTTATTTTGAAGGCGGCGACGTTTTCGAGAAGGCCGCCAACCGCCAGATCGCGGTTTATATCTGGACGGGCGTGCTGGTGGTCCTGCTGGTCTTGATTGCCGCCGTTCTGGCGACGCGCGCGGTCGGCCGGCAAATCCGCTTGAACCGCATGAAAAACGATTTCATCGCCACGGTGTCGCACGAGCTGAAAACCCCGCTGTCCTCGATGCGGGTGCTGGTGGACACCTTGTTGGAAGGCAATATCCGCGACGAAGCGCAGGGCAGGGAATACTTGCGTTTGACCGCCAAGGAGAACGAACGGCTTAGTCGTATGATTGACAATTTCCTGACCTTTTCGCGCATGGAGCGGAACAAGAAGACGTTCACGATCACGGAGGCCAATCCCGCGGCGATCGTCCACGACGCGGTGGAATCGCTCCGGACAAAACATGCCGCCCATCATTGTCATGTCACGATTGAACTCAGCGATGGCCTTCCGGAAATACACGCGGACCACGACGCGATCGTGACCGTGCTGGTCAATCTGCTGGACAACGCCTGCAAATATACGACCGAAAACAAAAGCGTGTCGCTCAAGGTGTATGCCGAGGGCGGATTTGTTTGCTTTGCGGTTTCGGACAATGGCATTGGCATCGCGCGCCGCCATCTGCGCCGAATTTTCGACAGTTTTTACCAGGTGGACAGTTCCCTGGCCCGAAAAGCCGAAGGGTGCGGGCTTGGTTTGAGCATTGTCAAATTCATCGTTGACGCGCATAAAGGCAGAGTTGCGGTGGAGAGCAAAACCGGCATGGGCAGCACCTTTACAGTGCGCCTGCCCGCCCGCCCAAAGAACGGCGATTGAACCGATGACGTTTAAAAATCCAGCAGCCCATGGAAACAGTGCTGATCATTGAAGATGACCCAACGATGTTGATTGCCTTGAAGGACAACTTCGAGTTCAAAGGATACAAAGTCCTGACGGCCGCAGATGGCGAGAAGGGGTTGCGCGCGGCGTTGAATGGAAAACCGGACTTGATCCTGCTGGATATCATGCTGCCGAAAATCAACGGCTATGAAATCTGCCGGTTGATACGGGAAGCCAAACTCGAAATGCCGATCATCATGCTGACCGCCAAGGGGGAGGAATCGGACATTGTCCTGGGACTGAACCTGGGCGCCGACGACTACGTCACCAAGCCTTTCAGCATCAAGGAGCTTCTGGCGCGGGCGGCGGCTTTCCTGCGCCGGGAAAAGCGGGAGGCGCTTGACGTGTACGAATTCGGCGCATACCGCCTCGATCTGACCGCCCGGCGGCTGACCCGCCAGCAGAAGGAAATCGAATTGTCGCCCAAGGAGTACAATCTGTTGGAATACTTCGTCAAGAAGCGCGGGCGGGCGTTGACGCGCGATGAAATACTCAACGCGGTCTGGGGGTATGATTGCATCGTGACCAGCCGCAGCATTGACCGATTTGTCACCACGCTGCGCAACAAGATCGAACCGGACCCCAGCCGTCCCACATATATTCACACGGTGCGGCAAATTGGCTACCGGTTTGAGCCGGCGAAGCCGAAAGCTTGAGACCATCCGACAAAACAGCTTGCCTCCGCGCCAATTCATCGCTAGGTTTTACCGCCTGAATCGTCGTGGGTTGGTAGCTCAGTTGGTAGAGCAGCGCCCTTTTAAGGCGTTGGTCCCGGGTTCGAGTCCCGGCCAACCCATTTTTCGCTCCGCGAAAAATGCCGCGCCGTAGCGTCTGACGCGAAGGCGGGCAGGTTGTCGCCCCGCCTTTATCACGCCGGCCCGCACAGGCGCGGTCAATGCCCCGCCATGCCGAACACAGTCCGGCGTCGAAAGGCGCTTATTTGCGGCGGCGAAACAGGAAAGCTGATGCGCCAATCACACCAAGAGCAACCGTGCAGGGTTCAGGAACAACCAAACCCAAGCTGAAGCTCTCGACTCCACCCGAGATGTAACTCAATTCACCAGAAGGGTTTCCAACCTGCGGGAGTTGCCCCGGAGTATAGGGGGGGATAGTTACAGCTAGATTGACTGATCCCAGAGAGGAAATGCCCCAGGGATCTGAATTGGGACTTGCAGCATCGTTGGCCTGTGCTTGTGCCAAGGTGGTAACAGCGCCACCCTCATTGTCCCAAACCGCAACTGCGAGTGTGGCGGCTCCGGTTCCGCCAGGAATTATGGCGACGCTGCCCGTGTCCCAGAACCCAGCCAGACTATATCCAGTTCCTGTTTTATTTGCCAGACCAGTGAACCAGGTGGTAACGGTGCCACCGTTCGCGGCTGGAACTGGTTGTAATGCACTTAGAGCATCACCCGCGCCAGCAGCCTCTAGAAGTTGGACGGTGTAGCCAGCTCCCAGCGGATTCCCCGCCGCATAAACTGTATTCCCCGGATTGCTCAACCATAAATCGCCACCATCCCCCTGCTCCTCATTCATGGCATATCCATTGTAGATCACGGCGACTGTGGAGGCTGCCGCTGATTGCAGCCCCCAAACCTGAATGGCGAAGGAGCCGATATCGTTTAAACTTATTGTGCCTTGAGAATAGACAGACATTGCTCCTGCCAGCAGCGTCATTACTGTCAATGTTTTTTTCATATGCTTTGTCGGTTTGGAGCGTTCTTATGGTTTGCTCTGGGTTGTCTGGCAGCGATTAAATCATGTTGAGATCCCTGTGTCGAGAAAAAAAGCCGCTCATGAAGGCAACCCATCCAGCGGTTTAAACGGTTGCTGCAGGGCGAACGGCGCACATGGGGATGACCAATTTTCGCACCATGACCAAGCCGCGCCAACGCTGGCAAATCGCCTTCCCCTCACCATAGTCAACGGGGCGTCGAACCATAAAAGGGTCAGTAAAAGGGTCAGTCCTCGGAAGTAAGGAATTTGGCTTGGGTTGAAAGCGGAGATGCAAGATAAAGGAAATAATTTTGAAACAAATGAAATTGGCGTGGAGCAAATTAGCGAGAAAGAACAACTGACGTTTTTAATAAAAAATGCGAAATACTTGATTCCGAGGACTGACCCCTTTTCTTTTCTTTAAGACCGTGTCACTGTTCGAATGAGAAGAAGGCGTTAGCGTGCGTGGGGTTCATGGCACAGCCACAGCACCAGCGGGTGTCCGTGAATCGTCAGCTTGGTGGCGTGGACGCGCACGGGCAGGGCGCTGCCGTTGGCGCAGGTCATGGCAGATTCAAACAGCACGGCGCCGGCCGCCTTTGCCTTGTCCAATCCGGCGAGGAACCGGGATTGTTTCTGTCCCAAAATTCCTGTGCGTCCGCAGCCGAGCATTTTTTCGGCGCAGCGGTTGGTGTCGATGATCTTGCCTGTCTTTTCATCGGCCAGAAACGCCGCCTCGCCGAGACTTTCAAACACCTCGCGGTATTTGTGCTCGGATTCGCGCATGGCAAATTCGGCGCGTTCGCGTTCCGCGCGTTCGGCGGCCTCGCGCAAGGCGCGGTCCACAGCGGGAATCAGGCGCATGGGCCGGTGCTTGAGCACGTAATCCGTCGCGCCGTTTTTGAGCGCCTCGATGGCCGTGTCTTCGCCGATGGTGCCGGAGACAAAGAGGAAGGGGATTTTCGGGCATTTTTCGCGGGCGAGGGACAAGGCTTCACGTCCGCCGAAACCGGGAATGGTGTAATCGCATAAAATGAGGTCGAAATTTTTCCGCTCCAGCGCGGCGACAAACTCCGCACGGTTGCCCACGCGCACGAATTCGCTGCGCGGCCAGCGTGCGGAAATCATGGCTGCATTAAACTCCGCGTCAGACACGCTGTCCTCCAGATTCAGGACGCGCAAAGAAGTTTTCATGGCAACCTGGTTACTGACTTCATTATGGCCCATGCCGTTCGGAATATAGCACCTTTGCGGCGCAGCGAAAGCCGGAGTTATGCACCGGGCAGGATCGGACGGGTCCGACGGGTGGGACGGGTCCGACGGATGGGGGCGGGCCGGCGTCAGCCCAGTTGCTCTTTGAGGGCCTGCGCTATTTTTTTGTTCCATTGACTGAGCAGGCTGGGATCGCGGCCCTCCAGCAGCAATCGTATTTTGGGTTCGGTGCCGGAATAGCGCAAAAATATCCGGCCGCCTTGCGGCTTTAAGGCGGCTTCGGCTTGCGCGATCAGACGGCCGATTGAAGACAGTTCCTCCAGCGGCTTCTTTTCCCGCACGACAATGTTGGTCAGCATCTGCGGGAAACGCGTCCAGCAGCGGGCCAGTTCGGAGAGGGGTTTGTGGGTCGTCTTCATCACGCGCAGGATTTGCAAGGCGGCGATGAGGCCGTCTCCGGTCGTGCTGAAGTCGCGCAAAATAATGTGGCCGCTTTGTTCCCCCCCAATTGTCAAGTCCAGTTTCAGCATGGCCGCCAGCACGTTCTGGTCTCCCACCGTGGTGCGCACCATTTTCCCGCCCGCCGCCCCGATGGCCGCGTCCAATCCGGCGTTGCTCATCACGGTGGCGACGAGGGTTTTCTTGGGGAGCGTGCCGCTGGCCAGCCGCTCCAGGGCAAGGATGGCCAGAATATCGTCGCCATCGATCAGCCTGCCCTTTTCGTCGCAGAGCAGCATGCGGTCGGCGTCGCCGTCGTGGGCCAGGCCCAAATGGGCCTGGTGCTCGCGCACCAGACGGCAGAGGTGTTCGGGATGCATGGAGCCGCAATCCTTGTTGATGTTCAAGCCGTCGGGTTGATTGCCGTGGACAAAGATTTGCGCGCCCAATTCCCGCAGGACGCAGGGAGTGGATTTATAGGCGGCCCCGTGGGCGCAATCAACGACGATGCGCAGGCCGTCCAAAGTGAGATGGCGGGGGAAGGAACTTTTGGCGAATTCGATGTAGCGGCCCAAGGCGTCATCAATGCGCACCGCCTTGCCGATTTCCCTGGCCACGGGCCGGATTTTCTCAATCTCGCCGCTGAAGACGAGGCGTTCGATGCGGTTTTCGATCTTTTCATCCAGTTTGTAGCCGTCGGCATGGAAGAATTTGATGCCGTTGTCATCGTAGGGATTGTGGGAGGCGGTGATGACGATGCCGGCATCGGCGCGCAAACTGCGGGTGACATAGGCCACTCCGGGCGTGGGCAGGGGGCCGATGAGCAAAACGTCCACGCCCATTGAGAGGATGCCGGAGGTGAGGGCGTTTTCCAACATGTAACCGGAGAGGCGGGTGTCCTTGCCGATGACGATTTTGTGTTTGCCCCGCCCGCGCGATTCCGATTCGAGGTTTTTAAAGACGTGCGCCGCCGCCTGGCCCAGTTTCAGCGCCGTTTCCGCCGTGACCGGCTCGACGTTGGCGGTGCCGCGCACGCCGTCCGTGCCGAAGATTTTGTGTCTGCCACTCATGTTGTCAACCGGGAACATGGCGGGGGACGCTCGAAATGACAAGGCGACATTATCGTGAGACCTGTTCCACGGCCACCGTCGAGGGGCTGATGGCCAGCACGTTAATTTCAGGCGGAGCGTCGGCATGCAGTTCTTCCGCCACGCTTTGCCTGGAGCGAAACTTTCTCAAATCGACATAGACCCTGATGCCCTTGCGCAGGGCGGCTTTATCGCCCACGGCGAACACCGCGACTTCGTTGGGGGTGATTCTGAAAACACGCGCGTCGCCCGGCGGCGCCACGATGGCCACGGGAACGGTGATATTATTGATGTTGAGCTGGCTGATGGATAATTCGTTGCGGATGCCATAATGAATGCCCAGCCAAATCACCGCGGCCAGGGCGACGGAGAAAAATTTAAGCCAGAAATTGCGCAGAATGAGATTGGGCGGGGCGATCTTCATTTGGGGGCCGGGTTCGCCACCGCCGGGCCGGTTTTGGCCGGCCCGAGAGCGGGTCGAAACAAGCTGAGAATTTTGTGCTGCTTGCCAGGCTTGATCAGAACCGAAGTCAGGAAGGCGCGCAATTGCTCCACCGTCACCCCCCGCACCAACTGGCCCTTGTAAGCATGGGAAATCGAGCCGGTCTCTTCCGAAACCACCACCACGACCGCGTCCGTTTCCTCGGTCAATCCGATGGCGGCGCGATGCCGCGTGCCGAGGGAGGGATTCAGGTCCTGCCGTTGGGAGAGCGGGAAAATGCAGGCGGCGAAGGCGATGCGGTCTCCCTTGATGATGACGCCGCCGTCGTGTATGGCATTGTTGGGGAAGAAAATCGTTTCCAACATTTCCGGCGTGGCCTCGCAATCCACCGGGAGGCCGGATTCGGTGGCTTCCTGCAAATTGATGGATTGCTCGATGGCGATGAGGGCACCAATGCGCACTTCGGCCAGGCGCTCGACGGTTTGGATGATGACCTCGATGTTTTCCCGTTGTTCGTGGCTGGTGGCGAAGAGGGGATGGGTGCCCAATTCACCCAGAATCCGGCGCAGTTCGGGCTGGAAAATAATCAAGACCGCCACTGCCGCAAAGGCCACGAAGGAGCGGAGCAGCCAGCTCAGCACTTCCAAATGGAGCAGGAAGGCCACGACGGTCAGGCCCAAGACCAACAGGACAAAGCCGTAAACCACCGGCGCTCCCCGCGTGCCGCGCACGAATTTGAAGCTGTAGTAAATGCCCACCGCCAGAATGGCAATCTCCAGGACCGGCCGCCAGCCCTCATGCACCATGTGTATTATGTTCGGCATTCGTTTGCTGTTCCATCAGCGCCTCGGTCATCCGCAACGCCCCGCGCGTCGCCGCCACATCGTGACAGCGGATGATGTGCGCTCCATTTTGCACCCCCCAACAGGCGCAAGCCAGCGACGGAGCGAGCCGGTCCTTTGCGCCGGCCCATCGTCCCATAAAAGATTTGCGGGATGCCCCCAATAATAGCGGGCGCTGCCATTTTGTAAAGTGGCGCAGTTCCACAAGCAACCGCAAATTGTCCTGCTCCCGTTTGCCAAAGCCGATGCCCACGTCGAGCACCACTTGCTCCCTATTGACACCGCAGCCCTGCAATCGGCTCAATCGCTCTCCAAAAAACTCATTGATCTCCCTAGTGACGTCGCCATAGGAGGGGTTGACCTGCATGGTTTGCGGCGAGCCTTGCATGTGCATGGCCACGTAGCCCGCGCCGCTTTCCGCCGCCAGGCGCCACATCTGCTCATCGCTGCGATTGGCCCCGATGTCGTTGATGACGCTGGCGCCGGCCCGCAAAGCCTCCCGCGCCACCGCGGCTTTGACCGTGTCAATGGAAATGGGGATCGAGAGCCGGCCCGCCAGTTGTTCGATCACCGGGATGACACGCTTCAATTCTTCCGTCTCCGTCACCGGCGCCGCTCCCGGGCGGGAAGATTCCCCTCCCACGTCAATCATATCCGCCCCTTCACCCGCCAATTGCAGCGCGTGGCTGACGGCGGCGGAGGCGGTGGCAAACCGGCCTCCGTCGTAAAACGAATCGGGCGTCACGTTGACGATGCCCATGAGCAGGGCGGGGCGGGGGAAGACGAATTCAAATTGCCGCGCGCGCAGGATCATGGTTGCAATGGCTCTTCTCCGTCCTAATCCTAATCTTAATCTTAATCCTAATCTCTGAGGATTAAGCCCGGTAGCGCGAAAGAGAAGGAGATTAGGATTAGGATTACGATTAAGATTAGGAGCCAGAAACTGCTAATCTTAATCCGTCTTTTCCCCGGCTCTCCCTCGCTTTTTCCGCTACTTCGCGGCTTCGAAGTTTTTCGCAGCCTCGGCCCAATTGATCACATTCCAAAAGGCCTTCAAGTACTCCGCGCGCCGGTTCTGGTATTTCAAATAGTAGGCGTGTTCCCAAACATCGACGCCAAAGACGGGACGCCCGTCGCAACCGGCAATCGCCTTGCCCATCAAGGGGCTGTCCTGGTTGGCCGTCGAGACAACTTCCAGTTTTCCGCGGCTCACCACCAGCCACGCCCAGCCGCTGCCAAAGCGGGCCAATCCCGCCGCCTCGACCTTTTCTTTCAAGCTGTCAAAACTGCCGAAGGCCGAGGTGATGGCGTCGGCCAATGTCCCGGTCGGGGCGCCGCCGGCATTGGGACCGAGGATTTTCCAGAACATGGAATGATTGGCGTGGCCGCCGCCGTTGTTGCGCACGGCGGTGCGAATGTCGGACGGGACCGACTTCAGGCTGCCAATGAGCTGTTCAACGGTTTTGGTTTCCAGATCGGCTTTGCCGGCGACCGCCTTGTTCAGGTTGGCCACATAAGCCGCGTGGTGTTTGTCATGATGAATTTCCATGGTGAGCGCGTCGAACCAGGGTTCGAGCGCCTCCTTGGGGTACGGAAGAGGAGGGAGTTCGTATGCCATAATTATTGCGTGTTCATTTTCCTGTTAATTTTCAATTTTATTGAGGCCGACACATCGGCCAACGACTCGGTAAAAGTAGCAAACGCTCCGCCCGAACACAAGCCGCCGCTTTTTCCCGCCGGAGAAAAATGTTTTGCTGTATGACATGGCGCTAATGGGCGCCATTCGACTTTCGAGCATTCTTTTGGGGCGAGGATACTTCCCAATAGATCCTTAGAACCACTATGAAAAACATCAACACCCCGAAAACGTATATGAGGGCATCCTGAAGAACGTTTTGGAGTCTGGTGACATAGAAGATATAGCCATGATTGCTCAGAGGATAAATCTCTCCGTTCTCCGGGTTTGGAGTCGACGGACTGTGGGAAAACAAATATAAAAATAGCCCCATTTTGAGAACGAATGCGGCGGCCATTACCGCAGCCATCGCAATCAGGAAAAAGTTCTTAAATCGAGTCATAAGGAGGCGTACTGCCGACCGCCTTCGCCACGTCTTTGAGCGCAATCAGGAAAGCCGCGCTGTCCTTTTCCGCCAGCACCCGCGCGAGATATTCCGCGGCATAACGCGGGTCTTCCAGCCGTTTCAGCAAATTGTCTTTGTAATTTTTAAGACGCATGTTTTGTAAATTGTTGCCACAATAAACGTTAGCGGGCCAGCGCCACAAAGTTTTTCAGCAAGCGCAAGCCCGTTTCCTGGCTTTTTTCCGGATGAAATTGCGTCGCATAAACATTCCCGCGCCAAACGGACGAGGCAAAGGGCGCGCCATAAGTCGTTTCCGTCGCGATGATCGCGGCGTCCGCGGGTTGCGGAAAATAGCTGTGGACAAAATACACATAACTGCCCGGGCGTATTCCCTGATAAATCGGACAGTCCGGCCTGAGAATGTTGAGCTGGTTCCAGCCGATTTGCGGGACCTTGAGGCCGGCCTGATTGGGGAACCGCACCACTTTTCCCGCAAAAACACCCAGGCCCGCCGCGCAACTGTTGAATTCTTCGCTACGCTCGAACAAGGCCTGGCAGCCCACGCATATTCCCAGAAACGGCCGCCCGCTCTGAATAAACTCCCGGATCGCTCCCAGCAGTTCCTGCTCCTGCATGGCGTTGACGCAATCGTCAAATGCCCCCACGCCCGGCAGCACCACGCCGGCGGCCTCTTTCAATTCTTCGGGGCGACGCACCACGCGCACCTCGGCGCCCACTTTGAGCAGGGCCTTCTGCGCGCTGCGCAAATTACCCGAACCATAGTCAATCAAAGCAATCATTCGATTGGGATTAAGATTAGGATCAGGATTGGGATTGGGAAAGCTGCAACTCCTGTTCTGTTCGCAACCGGAGCTGCCCGCAGGCTGCGTCAATGTCATGTCCCTTCTCGCGGCGCAGCGTGGCCGCAACCTTCTGCTTCTCCAGCGCGGCCAGAAAAGCGTTCTGCGCCTGTTCATCCGGACGGTTCCAGGGCAGGCCTTCGACTTTGTTATAGGGGATCAAGTTGACTTTGGCGCGCAGGCGCCGGGCCAGTTTCGCCAGGGGTGCGATTTGGTCCAAGCCGTCATTGACCCCGGCGATGAGGACGTATTCGAGGGTAATCATGCGGCCTTTTTTTTCCTGATAATACTCGCAGGCGGCCACGAGGGCGTCCAGCGGATATTTTTTATTGACAGGCATGATTTTGCCGCGTGTTGCGTCCGTGGCCCCGTGCAGGGAGACGGCCAGCCGGAACTGGAACGGCTCCTGCGCCAGCCGCCGGATTTGCGGGGCCAGGCCGCTGGTCGAGACGGTAATCTTGCGCGCTCCGATTTTTGCGCCCCAGGGGGCGTTGAGGATTTTCAGGGCTTTGAGCAGGTTGTCGTAATTGGCCAGGGGTTCGCCCATGCCCATGAGGACCAGATTGTCAATCAACCGGCCATCCCGGTCCGGCCCTTCGCATCGTTCCACGGCCAGGACCTGGTTGACGATTTCCTCCGGCTGCAAGTTGCGTTTCCAACCGTCCAGGCCGCTGGCGCAGAATTTGCAGCCGTAAGCGCAGCCGACCTGCGTGGAAACGCACAACGTAAGCCGGCCGCTCGCCTCGCCGAACAAGCCTTCCGACGCCGGGATGAGGACGCTTTCGATCAAAGCGCCATCGGCCAGGCGCCACAGGAATTTTTCCGTTGTATCGCGCGAACCTTGTTTGCGCGCCAGGACGGGGAAACGGATCGCATAAGTTTGTTGCAACAGAACGCGCAGCGCCTTGGGCAGATTGCTCATCTCCTCCCAACTTTCGACCCGATGCGCATAGAGCCACTGCAACACTTGGGCCAGGCGATAAACCGGCTGGTCCCAAAGAATAAACTGGTTTTGCAAATCCTCCCGCGTTTGGGAGCGAATATCCACCATCATGCCGGCAATGTAATTCGACACAGGCTACTGATGCAAGGGGAGTCCCGCCTCGCAGCGTTTCAATTCAACGTGAGATTGACACGGTCTTCGCCTTTGAAATTGGCCCCGATGGGTTTTGGAGCAGTGATGAACAATCTGTCGGCCGTCACCTTTCCCGATTTCAACAGGCAACTTTCAACCTGATTGGCCCGATCCTGCATCAACTGCCGAAAGTCGTCGCTGGTAATCTCGATCTTTTGCAAAAGCTGTTCTTCCATGGCGGCCAGGTCGCTTTGCGCGACAGCGACCGGCGCGGCTGAGGCCGGCTTCCTGCTTTCCACGGGAGGCGCCCCGACGACCCCGCCCCGGTGCGATAAGAAAACCATGCGCGTTGCTCCATGCTCAAATGGCGACCTGGTCGGAGGCGGCAAATTCTTGACGACAAGAGCGGGTGCCGAGGTTGGTCTTCTGGAAGGCAATGGCGCGGAAGCGCCCGGCGTTTGATTGGTTCCCGGCGGATGGTAAGCGCCAAAGCTGTTGCTGTAAGCCCTGGCCACCAGCCGCTCATAATCGCCCGGCTCCAGCTTGAGTTCATCCACGGCGACGGGAGGTTTGCCGGCATCGGTCATTTCCTTGATGAAGAGAGTCTTGATTTGCCGCAGGAGTTTGGCGCGGGCCATTTCTTCGCGGTCCCTGGCCGGATCGACGGAGCCGTTGATCTCCAAACTCAACTCGGGCCGCTCGTAAAGTGCTTTGGCCAGCGTGTTCAGTTTGTTGGTTTCCGCCACGGGGATGTCCGCCTGGCCGGGATCGAAGGCGACAAAACTCAATTCGTCCCCGGCGCCGAACATTGCCCCCAGCAACGAAAACGGCGAAGTGGCCGCCTTGACGATGAGATTCTCGACCACTCCCCAAATGATCGGCCCAAGTTTGAATTTGGGATCGTCCACCCGCCCTTGCACTGGAACGTCGAGCTTGATGCGGCCATTGCGGTCCTTGAGCAGCGCAATGGCCAGCTTGACGGGCAGGCTGGTTGCGTTGGTGCTGTTGTTTTTGGCGCCGAGCGTCAGTTGATCGATGAAAATGTAGTTCGAGGCATTCAGGGCTTTTTGGTTGATCTGATAATGCAGGGCCAGGGAAAGTTTACCTTTCTCCAAGGGACGGCCGACGTAAACTTCAGTGTATGGACTGAACGCGGTCAGCCCGGTGTTGGTAAAGGCGATGGAGATGTCCGCAAAAAGATTGTCCGGCATGGGATTGATTGTGCCGGTCACACTGAAGGGCGAAAACTGATCGACTTTGCCCTTCACATCCACCACGGCCGGCGTCTGTACCAGGGAGGAAATTCCCTTGACGCTGCCGCTGGATTCCAGAACGTCAAAGGTGCAGTTTGGCTCGATGGACCGGTCGGCAAAATGGAGCGAGGCATTTTCAAAGACAAACTCGCCAAGCGTCATATTCGGGGTGGTGTTCGTCGGCGGCAGTGAGGAGGTTTCCGCCGGGGCGGTCTTTTTCTCCGGCAAGATGGTAAGGATGTTGAAGCGATGGTCCGGGCCGATGATCGCACTGGTGTCCGGGCGGGAAAACTTGATCTTGTCGATTTGAAATTTGTCCGGCTGCAAAGCCAGGTTGATGCCGGTGATGTCGAGCGAATCCCATTTGGCCAGGTCGTTGAACAGCACTTCATCCGTCACGGCAAAATCCCGCACGGCAACATCGCCAGCGAAGCTGACCAGGGGAACGGCCTGTCCGGCGGGCGCATAATGGGCGTGGCCGTTGACATTGAGCGCGCCGCGCGTGACGGCCACTTTGACCTGCTGCTCGAGGTAGGGCTGGATCATGCGCAGATCCAGATTGGTCACGCCGATAAACACGTTCGCCCAAGGGGGAAGGAGCGTGGCGGCGCCGTTGAGGCCGATCCAGCCGGTTTCCTGCAAGCGCAGGGACAGCGCCGCCGTGACCGGCGCGTTGCTGAGGTTGGAGACATTCTTCAAGTTTAAACCGAGCTGGTCGATGTTGAACGTCGCGGGCTTGGGCGGCTTCCTGTCCTCAACCTTGATGGCATAATTTTCGAAGGCGATTTCGTCAATCTTGACCGTCCAAGGCGGGCCGACGGCCGGGGCGGGATGGGTTGAGGCTGCCTTGGGCTGCGGGACCAGATTGGAAAGCAAATTGATGGTTCCATCCTGGTTTTGGCGGACCAATATCGAGCCTCCGCTCGATTTGATCTGGCCAATCCTGGCCGTGCGTCGCGCCACACTCGCCTCCACTTGCTTGATGGACAGCGAAGGGATCGTCAAAACACCCTCGCCCGTGTCCGGCGTTTTGAGCTGGAGCCGGCTCAATGTCATGACCGCATTCGAAACCTCCAGGTTGAGCGCATTGGTCGCGGAGTCATAACGATATTCCGCGGCGGCATCAATCTGGCCGTCGGCGATGTCAAAGAGCGCGTAGTCCTGGCTGTAGGGCTTGTACTTGTTGAGCTTGAATCCGTTGAGCCGGATGGTGCCGGCCGCGCGGAGCGGATTGACGGTGATATTCCCCGTCCAGCCAATACTTTCGCCGGAATCGCCGGTGGCGACGATCTCGTGAGGACTGCTCTGTTCGCGCAACGTGGTGAAATCGGTGAGATTGACGTTAATGGGCTGGTAGCGGATTTTGAAGGGGCTTTTCCGCGTCAGATCGTCAAAGGCCACCGCGCCGTTGGTGATGAGGAGATGATGCACAATGACGGGCGGCGGCGGCTGGGGTGTTTGGGGCGCGGGCGCGGGCGAAGGGTTGCTGATCAAATTGGCGAAGTTGAACGTGCCGTCCTTGAGATAAGTGATTTGCGCGAAAGGATCCTGCAACGAGATTTCATGAAAGACCCAGCTTCCCTTGAAGATTGAGGAGAGCTGGAAATGGATGTAAAGTTCGCCGAACGAACTGAACACGTCGCCATTGGTTTCCTTCAAGGAGAAGCCGTCGATGGTCAATGAAAGCACGTAGGGATTGAACTTGACGCGCTCGATGGCGACCTGCCTTTTGGTCAGCGCCGGCAGGCGTTTGAGCATCTGCGATTTAACAATGGCCGGCACGACGAAGAACCCTGCGACGGTATAGAGAACCATCACGGCCCCAAACACGGTCAGCCATTTGGTTCGCTTCGACATTTTAGGCGCGGCATCGGTTGTCATAATTTTTTTGGGTTGGCTGGATGTTAAAAGAGCCGTCTTAAAAGGCAACTAAATTTCCAATCCCGGCTTTGGGGCCTGCAAGGTTTAAGAATTTGACCACGGATCAAAGGTCTTGCATGATGGAGAAAAGCTATCGCGTGAGGTGTATTTCGTATTTCGCGGTTTACTCTGCTTTCTGTATTGGCATGGATTTTGAAGTTCCATATTGCATGCGGTCTTCGTTCGAGTTTGCCTTCGTTAGGCGAGGATTTGGGGCGGCGCCATTCGCCCGCCGATTTTCCTTGCATTCACCACCAAAGTCTTCGAGTATCCGGGGCCAGAGACTGCGGTGAGACCATTGACATTTTGACGCACAGCCGCTTGAATTTTTACAGCAATCTGTCGAATCGGGACGTGCAAAAACAGAGATGCCCGCATCCGACTGAGCCGCTGAAAAACGCAAACAAACAGAAAGCACAAAAAATATGAACAAACAAACACAAGCAACCAGTAATGAAATGGGCGCGCTGGCAGAAGATGCGCGCGCCTTGATGAACGCCACCGCCGACGTGGCCGGAGAAAAAGTCGGGGAAGCCCGCAAGCGTCTTGCCGCCGCCCTGGAACGCGCCAGGGAAATCGCCGGCCGGGTCCGCGACAAAGCGGTCGAAGGCGCGAAAGCTGCCGACGAAGCCGTGCATGAGCATCCTTATCAAGCCATCGCCATCGGCGTCGGGGTCGGGATGATCCTCGGTTATCTCCTCGCCCGCCGGTGCTCCCACCACCACGATTGATTGCGCCATGGAAGAATCCACTGCCAGCTTCAGCCAACTGGCCGCGACCTCGAAAGATTTGGCGCGGCGGCTGTTGACCATCGGGGAAAACCGGCTCGAACTGTTGACGGTGGAGGTGCAGGAGGAGCAGAAGCGTCTCCTGCATGCCTTCCTTTTGGCCCTCGGCGTGGCCGTATTTGGCCTGCTTGCCGGCATGACGCTCACGGCCGCCATCGTGTTTTTGTTGCCGGCTTGCTCACCCGCCGCCGTCCTCCTGACATTGACCGGCCTCTACGGGGCAGCCGGGGTTTGTCTTTATTGGCGGCTCATGGGGCTGCTGCGTGACTGGGAGTTTCTTTCCTCCTCACTGGATCAACTCCGCAAGGACCGCGCCTGTTTGGAAAAAATCCTCAAATGAACCCGCTCGAATCGCGCAAACAACTTCTGATTGTGGAAAGCGAACTCAACCGCGCCCAACTGATCGGAGATATGGCGGCGCTGAGGGCGGACGTTCGCGCGCTCACCGAACGCGCCAAATCCTTCGGTGCGATCGCCTCCTCAGCCGCGGTGCTGCTGGCGGCCCTGGCGGCCTTCCAGCGCGGCAAGCCCGCAAACGCCGGCGCCAAACCTTCCTGGCTGCAAATCCTTCTCAAAGGCGCCGGCCTGATTTCCACCATCTGGCTGGCCTGCCGCTCGCAGGGCCGCGATCGGGACGCAATTTAATTCGCCACATCAGGGGGCGGGGGAATGGGCGGAAACATTGGAAGCATTCAGAAATGAGATTCTTCAGTGCTGATACGAACGCGCAGAAAGTTGAGATGTTGAAAGGCATCCCAATCTTTCACAAACTTACCCGCAAGGAGATTCTTGAGGTGGATGAACTCTTGTATGAGCGTGTTTACGAGAAAGATGAGATCGTTTTCGAGGAGGGTGACCCCGGACACGGCGTCTTCATAGTCGTCAGCGGCAGGCTTCGGGCCAATCCCACCCACGAGTCGCTGAGGACGGCGCTCCTGGACATTGGCCCCGGCGAATCGGTGGGTGAGCTGGCTCTGTTCGATGAGGGGCCGCGCGGCGCGACTGTTGTGGCCATGGAGCGCACCGTGACGGTGGCGTTGTTTCAAGCGGAGTTTTCCACCTTGTTGACGAAAAACAAGAGTATCGGGATCAAGGTGCTGATTGAACTGGCCCGCATCCTCAGCCGGCGGGCGCGACAACTTATGCAACACGAGAAACACCTTCCGACTTTGTGAGGCCTTTCCCCCAGCCCGGCGCCGCCACTCTGCTGGTGGTCATTTTAAGCACCTGCCTGCTGCTCCTTTTATTCCAGAAAATGATCTGGCTCGTCCTGCCCGTCCTGCTGGCGCTGATGCTTTACTATAGCCTCTGTCCGGTCGTGGACGCCCTCGTGGTCCGCGGGATGCGTCGTGAGACTGCCGCCAAAGCCGTCTGCCTGCTTCAAATGATCGTGGCGGCAAGCCTTCTGGTCCTCGTCCTCCTCTTCCTGGCAAAGGCCGGGACGTGGCAAAACAGTTTCGGCCGGTATCTGGCAGGCGGACAGAACCTCCTCAGGATGACCACCGGGTCGCTGGAGAGGGTTGTCCCTGTGTTCAAAAAAATGAATCTGGGCGCGCAAATTGACGAGCGCGTCCGGCAATTTACCGGCGGGTTCGTCGAGAAGCATCTTTTGCCCATCACCTTGCAGTTGTTGGTGTGGCTGCCCTCCTTGTTGCTCGTTCCCTATATCACCTACTTTATGTTGACCGACTCGGCCCGGCTGAAGAAATACATCATCAAGAGCGTGCCCAATGCATTCTTTGAAAAAGCGCTCCTGCTGTTTTCCCATTTGGACGCCAGCCTCCAAAACTACTTTCAAGGGTTGTTTGTGCTCACGTTTCTGGATGCCGCCTGTCTTGCCCTCGGACTCTCCGTGCTGGGCATTGCCCACGCCGTCTGGTTGGGATTGGCCGCCGCCGTGCTGGCCTGGGTTCCCTATCTCGGATCAATCGTCGGGTGCATCATCGTGGTATTGGTGGCCGCCACGGACTTTCCCGAACAGCCTTGGACGGCTTACGCCTGCCTGGTTCTGTTTCTGGGCGTCCGGATACTTGACGATTTTGTTTTTATGCCGCTGACCATCGGCCGCAAACTTCGCGTCCACCCTTTGCTCAGCGTATTGATGCTCTTCCTCGGCGCCACTGTCGCCGGGGCCACCGGACTGGTTTTTGCGCTGCCTTTGTTCGGCGTGCTCGCGGTCATTGGTGAAACGGTCTCCCAAGTCGTGACCGACCGAAGGCTCAGGGCGCGCTACAGGGCCTCGCGCCAACTGGCCGCGTCCTACGGACGGGTTTGAGGCCGCCGCCCCTTCAAACCCTTCAAACTGAAGGGCTTAATTGAAGAGCTTAATTCAACGGCAGCCGCTTCAACCCCGCATTGATCTCTGCCATGATGGCGCGAAGGTCCGCGTCCCAGGCAGCCGCCAGAGCTGCGGGCGCCGCCCTGGCCATTGGGGTGCGGCGGGCGCATGCTTTGTCCATCAGAACCCGTCCCGTCCCGTCCCGGTTGAGTTCGTAAAGTATAAAATGAATCTCCAGCGCCCCGGCCGGCTGGGCCGCTTTTCGAAAATCGCCATAAAGTTCGTTGACCGAAACTTCCGCCACCAGAGAAGGATTCAGGCCGCTCCCAGGCTCGAGGACGCAGCCAAAGGCCCCGCCAGCACGCAGCCAGGCGCAGATGGGCTGCTCGATCGCCCGCGCAGGCGGAACAAAAAACCCGGCGTAAGGATCGTGTTCGTAAGAGTTCTCCGCCGTTCTGTAAGTAAATGAACGGCTCTGGAAAAGAGGCGAAATCGTCACGCGCCGCAACACCACAACATTTGTCTTCGACCCGGCGGCCGGAGAATCAGCCGGCAGGGTAAAGGCAAAACTCTGGCTTTTCCAGACCGGTTCGGAACCGCAACCGCACAGGGCCGCCGCGCCAAGCGCCAACAGGACAAATGAGCCAAAACGGATATGCGCCGCAGGCTCCGGCATCAGGTTGTTTGGACATTGTTTACTCATGAGTCATTTCCTGGGCGGTTCTTCAACGCTGCTCACCGGCCTCGGCGGTTTGCTGAACAATACCGAGGAGGGCCTTTGTTCCAAGTTATGGAGCAAGAGAGTCAACTCTTCGGTGGCGGACCTGATGTTGGCCAGCGAGGCGTTCAATTCGGCCGTGTCCACACTGGCCAGCACGCGGCGCAGTTCCATGGCCGCGCTTGACAATCGCGCCTCCAGCGCTTGCGCCTCCCGGCTTATGGTTGGCAGGTCGGCTCCTTTGATCGCGTCCTGCGCGTCCGCAAGTGTGCGCTGCAAACCCCGATTGGTCTCGCGCAATTCGACGACGAGCGAACTGGCGTTGGTGCCCAAGCGATCGAAATCAATCCGGTTGATGTTTTCGACCAGGCGATTTGCCGTCTCGATCAGCTTTTGCGTGCGGGCCACCAAGTCGGGCAAATCCAGGTCCTCCGTCCGCAAGAGAATTTTCTCCAGGGCGGAGAAGGCATGGGCAAACTGGCTGGGCGCCGAGGGTATGTAATAATGTTTCGGAGTCCAGGGCACCGGCATAATCGGGTAGAGTTTTGGATCCACGTATTCCAGCAAGACGAGGCTGGGACCGAGAAAACCCTGCCCCTGGACTGTGGCCCGGAGACCGCGGGCGATTTCTCTGTCCAGCATTTGCTGGACGTTGTCCGTTGAAGTGATTATGCCGGCGCTTCGGGGAACCCTGAAAAGAATGAGGACAGACTGTCCCTTATACTGCGGTTGCTCCTTGTCAATGAAATTGATGGCAGTCACTTTCCCAATGGTCACTCCGCGCAACTTGACCAGCGCCCCCACCGACAGGTTCTCAACCCCCCCGTCAATATAAGTTTCGAACACGTCCCCCTTGACAAAATTGCTTCCGATCCCCAGCGCAAACAACGCGCCGACGAAGAGGCCAAGACCGACGAGCACGAACACTCCAATTTTGAAATGATTGGCCTGCTCGCTCATGCCGCCTCCCTTTTCAGGAATTGCCGCACCCAGGATTGGGCCGCATGGTCGCGCAACCAGGACGGCGGCCCTTCCGCCACAATGCCCCGGACCTTTGGGTCCAGCATGATGACACGATTGGCCACCGCATAAATACTGGCCAATTCATGCGTCACCATCACGAACGTGATGCCAAGACCCTTGGCCAGTTCCCGAATCAACGCATCGAGGCCGGCGGACGTTATGGGATCCAGGCCGGCCGAAGGCTCATCCAGAAACAGAATGCAGGGATCGAGCACGATGGCCCGCGCGATGGCGGCGCGCTTCTGCATGCCGCCGCTCAAATCCGCGGGCAACTTCGTGGCGGCAGATTCCAGCCCGACCAACCGTAATTTGGAAAGCGCGATGAGGTCTTTGGCGTCTTCGGACAGGTTCGTAAATTCATCCAGCGGCAGGCGGACGTTTTCAATCGCGCTCATCGAACCAAACAGCGCGCCGCTTTGATACAGCACCCCGAACTTGCGCAGGATGCGCAGGCGCTCCGGCCCCTCGGCGCTGGCCAGGTTGTCCCCGGAAATGAGCACCTCCCCGGAAATGGGCCGGTGCAGCCCGATCAAGTGTTTCAGCAGCGTGCTTTTGCCCGAGCCGGAAGCGCCGAGAATCGCGAACACCTCGCCGCGGCGCACCTCGAAATTGATCCGCTCCAAAACAATGCTGCCCGCATACCCAATCGTCAGGTCTCGCACCACAATCATGCTGGCGGCGGGTTCCATCATTTTCGCAACGTATAAGTCACCGACGCAATGACCGCGTCGGCAAGAATAATCAACAGAATGCTGCTGACCACCGACCGGGTGGTGGAGTCTCCCACGGCCCGCGGACCCACGCCGGTCTGGAGGCCCCGCAGGCAGCTCACGGAGGCGACGATCGTTCCAAAGACCACGCTTTTGCAGAGGCCTTCCGCCAGATCGCCATAGTGAACCGCGGATTGAATCTGCTGCAACACCATGCGCAGGGGAAATCCCAATCCCAGCAACACCGGCACGCCGCCCACCAACCCCGCGAACATCGCGTACATGGTCAGAACCGGAGTCAGCAGAATCCCGGCCATGACGCGTTGCACAACCAGGAATTGGATCGGCGACAAGCCCATCGTTTGCAGGGCGTTCAATTCCTCGTTCACTTTCATGGTCCCCAACTCCGCGGCAAATGCCGAGCCGGAACGGCCCGCCAGCATGATCGCCGCCATGACCGGCCCCAACTCGCGCGACATGACCAACCCCAGCAAATTGGCCACGAACACCTGCGCCCCGAGTTTTGCCAGCGGCTGCGCCGACTCAAACGCGATGACCATGCCCACCAGCATCGTGATAAGTGACACGATCGGGAGCGCGTCCACGCCGGCAGTCTCGAACACCCGGAAGACTTCCTTCCAGCGCATCCGGCGCGGCCGGAAAACGCTGGCCGCCAAATCCACGGTGACCTCGCCGATGAATTCAACCTGCTCCCGCAAATCGCGCAACCACGACCCGGTTGCGGCGCCCACCTCTTCGGGAAAGGATCGCCGGGCCGGTTCGTGCGCCCGCAAGGCTTGAAAGTCCTCTATCGAGAAACTGCCGGAGAGGTTCTGCAGCTCGGAACTCAGCCCGCTCATGCGAACCGTTGCTCCGGGCGTCATCCGCCCGGCGTAAAGATAATAAAGCAACGCCAGGCCCGCGCTGTCACAATAGGCTAAATCACTTGCATCTATCTCCAGACTGGAAACTTCGGCGCCCTTGAGTTCCTTCTCCAAGGCTTCCCACGCGGTGGGCGTCGATGCCGCGTCCAGTCCGCCGCGCAGCGTCAGCAATACCGAGCCCTCGGCCTTGAGCACCTCCCAACGAACAGAAAGGCTGGCTGCTCCGTTCGCCGGCATTACACAACCCCTCTAAAACGATTTGACTGCTTCATAATAATACTTTGCAAGCGGCTGATGATAAATGGCGCACCCAATAGGAGTTGAACCTATAACCTTCTGATCCGTAGTCAGATGCTCTATCCAATTGAGCTATGGGTGCAACCATGCAACGATGCACATTATTGACCCCCCGGTCATTCCGCAAGTCCTTTCGGCGCGGCGGCCGGGCGCAAGTCAGCTTTTACGCATCCTTTTTTGGTGATTCGCGGCTCAAGCAGAGCGCACCTCAAAAGTCTGACGGCCCCAACGAACCGCCTCATGCCGCAGGGTCGCATGCCAATTCGATTTCAGTTTTTGGCCATAATCGAACCACGCCTTCGCCGCCAAGACTGGCCAAAAACGCAAGATTGATAGATAGGTCCGGAAAACCCGTAACATCCGCTACAACGTTGACAGTCAACGACTTAGCCCGTAACATTTGCCGTTACAAACCCGTAACAAGCCCGTTACGTTAACGATAACGTTCGACTGAACGGGCTGAAGGGCTTTTGGCGTTGCCGTATTTGTTGATGGACAGAGCACCATATTGTATTAAATGGGAAACATACGGTTGATGCTAGGTGAAGCAAACGCCGCCGTCGAGCTTCAAAAACCGCCATCGGTCAAGCCTGTTTCAGCTTCCTTCTCGTAATGCGTGCAGGTGTCACTATTGACACCTGCTCCTGCTCGGTTTGTCGGGCGGGCGATGGGCAAATCCGGTTCACACACTCGATAGGCCGAGCCGCCAAAGCGCGCTGATGGGCATGGCGACAAGGTTGTCGCCAAAGGGCAACATTTCGGAGCCAGAGTAAAGAATGATGCCGCGAACCCAGCGCCGCCCGGCATCGTCAGCCAATGCCTTTAAGCCTTTGAAGTCATTCATCGTGACGGTTGTCCCGGCTTTGACCTCGATTCCAACCAGCCGTCCGCCGGCTTCAAGGACCAAATCGACTTCTTGCTGGCCGTGTGTCCGCCAATGAAAAAGCTGGGGATGTTCTTGGCTCCAGGCAGCCTGCTTGCGCAATTCCATGCCGGCAAAGTTTTCAAGCATCCCGCCCCATAGGGCCGGTTCCTGATCGAGGCGTTCATCTGTCAGGTGCAGCAAATGCGCCGCCAATCCGGTGTCGGACAAAAATGCCTTCGGCATCTTGACGTAACGCTTCCCCATATTGATGGACCAGGCGGGAAGCTCCAGAAAAAGAAACAGCGTTTCCAAAAGGGCCAGGTAACGCTTCAAAGTCGCTTGGGCAATCCCGGAGCCGCGTGAAATTTCCGCCGCGTTCAAAAGAGCGCCGGTTCGCGCGGCCAAAATTGAAAGCAATCGCGGCATGACAGTCAGGTCTTCAATGCGCGACAGGTCGCGGACATCGCGCTGCATAATTGTGGTCAAGTGGGAACCATACCAGGCATTTCGCCGCCCGGCGTCGGCACGGGCAAGGACTTCGGGGAAACCGCCGCTGATCGCCCGGCGGCGGATTTCTTTTCGCTCATCCCATTTTTCGAGCGGCTTCAGGCCGGGCAATTTGGCGCTGAAAACAGCGTCAATAAAACCCTCGCGCACGCCTTCGATTTCACCCTGGGAGAACGGCCAAAGCGTGATGACTTCCATTCGACCGGCGAGTGAATCGGCAACCCGTGGCAGAAAAAGCACGTTCGCTGAACCGTTGAGCAGATACCGCCCCGGGACACGGTTGCGGTCCACCGACGCCTTGATCGCCAAAAACAGTTCGGGCACGCGCTGGATTTCGTCCAAAGTCAGCGGTTCAGGATAGGCATTTAGGAAGCCAGCGGGGTCGGCTTTGGCCGCCGCCAGATTGTTGGCGTCATCGAAGGTGATGAAACGTCGTTTGGCCTTCTGGAATGCAGGCGACTGGACGAGCGTGCTTTTTCCCGTCTGTCGGGCGCCGACAAGAAGAACAACAGGCGTGTCGGCCAGCCCCGCGAGAATCAAAGGTTCAACGTTTCTTCTGATCATGGGGGAAAGATAGCACAACCGACGGTTGAAAATCAACCATCTTATGGATGAATTTCACCCGGACGATTTTACATCATTAAAGCGCGGCTGGCTCATGAAGGGCCGGATGACAGGGTGGAAAACCTCCTCTCCCCGCCCTCTCCTCCACAAGTGTGTGGAGGAGAGGGAGAACACGCGGAAGGTTTCCCTTCATGAGCCAGCCGTGGCCTGGCGGCCCGGGCGAAACTTTAAACTTTGAACCGGCGGCGCCCCGCCTTATTTTGGCCGCATGTTCAGGCCGTGCATTGATCTCCATGAGGGCAAGGTCAAACAGATTGTGGGCGGTTCCCTGACCAATGATCCCCGGGAGTTGCGGACCCATTTTGTCTCGGACCGGCCCAGTAGCTGGTTTGCCGAACTTTTTAAAAGCGACGGGCTTCGCGGCGGCCATGTCATCATGCTGGGTCCGGGCAATGAGGCGGCGGCCCGCGCGGCGCTGGCGGCTTTTCCGGGCGGTCTCCACGTCGGCGGCGGCATTGATTTGGGCAACGCCGCCGGTTTCCTGGAGGCCGGCGCTTCCCATGTCATTGTCAATTCCTGGATTTTTCGCCAGGGCCGGCTGGATCGGCAACGGCTCCGGCAACTGGCCGCGGCCGTTGGCAAAGACAGGCTCGTGCTGGATTTGAGCTGCCGCCGCAAGGACGGCAAACACCTTGTCGTCACGGACCGCTGGCAAAAGTTCACCGAATTGGAGATTGGGCCGGACATCTTGTCCGAGCTGGCGCAATGGTGCGCCGAGTTTTTGGTGCATGCGGCGGACGCCGAGGGTCTCCGGCTCGGCATGGACCTGGAATTGATTGACAAGCTGGGCCAATGGTCGCCCCTGCCGGCCACGTACGCGGGCGGGGCCAATTCGTTGCGCGATTTGGAGGACGTCCAGCGCATCGGCCGCGGCAAAATCCATTTGACAATCGGCTCCGCCCTGGACATTTTCGGCGGGACCGGCGTGCGCTACGCGGACGCGGTGGCGTTTAATCGCCGTCAGCGTCCCGCCGTGTGAAGACGAAGCCGGCGTGGACCGGCGCGATCATGCGTTGTTTTTTCTACTGGCTTCCAACCTCGGTGCCAGCCAGCAAAGAACGCGGCGCGTCAGGCCCGGCGCGAGCATCCAACTGACGTGGCCGTGCGGCAACCGCCAGATTTCCGGCTGCTTCCATTTTTGCCAGAGTTCCTCAGTTTGTTCTGCCTCCACGAGCAAATCGTAGCGTCCCTGAATCAACAAAATGTTTTCTTTGGGAATAACCGGCTGGCTCAACGTCAAATTCATAGGCGTCTTGTCCAGCGCTGCGCGCGCTGCTTTTTGTTTTTCCAATGCTTTGCCCATCGGCGCCCAAAAAACGCGTTCGCCGCGTGTCGCGCGATAATCCCGGCGCGCGCCTGGCGCCGCGAGAACAATCGCTTTCAGTCGTGAATCGCGCGTTGCCGTCAACCCGGCGAGCCATCCGCCAAGTGAAATGCCAAATAATGCAATGGAAGGACAACTCTGGTTCAGCAGCCAGCCAGTCAGGGCGCGAATTTCAGCGACCCCTTGCCCAAATGCTTCCGCTACCCGCAGATGGTCGAATGCTCCAATACCAGATATCTGGCGTTGAAAATGGTAAGGCGCCGCCAATGTCGCGGCGTTAAATCCCGCGCGATGAATCGCCGGAACAGTTAGCGGAAAACCATGCCGGTAACCCAAAAAATCGCCGCCGCCATGCAACAAAATGAGGGTCGGGAATTTCTGCCAATCTTTTGCGCGACCATAAAGGCGTCCGTGAACGACGTTGTTTTCCGCAAATTCGCGCGGTCGCGGCGATGGGAATTTAAAATGGATTTTCGATTTGAATTCCAGGTCGGCGGGGTTGCTTTCGGCGGGAATGAAATTCGGTCCGTTGAGAAACTCAATGGCTTCCGTCAATTTTGAATCGCCCTTGGCACATTTTCGGATAGACGGAAGCATCGCGGCGGCTTGAAGGGCCGACCAGTCCATGAATTTTGCCAAGGGTGCAATCATACATTACCATCTTCGTCCGCCATACCAGATACGAGCGGCTTCGCGGTCTTTTGTCGCATGGTGTGGATCGAAGATGATGTAATACAGCAGTCTGAATTGTCCGATTTGCTGGCGTGCGGTGTAAAGCCGCATTCTCCGCGCGGAGGTTGCGACCGGATGCCGGTGCAGGATGACAAATCGTTTTCTGGTTGTTCTTGCCAGATGTTTCAATCGCCGGGCCAATTCCACATCTTCTCCCCCAAATGCTTCGTTGCTGAAGCCGCCGAGATTTCGAAACGCCGCAGTTTCGATGAAAATGAACGCGCCGGAGAGCATTCGCCGCCAGCGGAAACCGAGATTCACGAGGGGCGTCAGTAGTTCCATGATGAAAAGCTTTTGATCCCAACGGATGGTCGCGCCCCCGGCGATGCAGTTGCCGGATTGGATTTCCTTCGCCATGTCGGCGAACACTTCCGCGCTGGGATGGGAATCAGCATCCACGAAGACCAGCCAGTCGCCGGTGGCCGCCGCCGCACCTGAATTTCGGGCGCGGGAGATTTGATTGACCGGCTCGAACACGACGTTCGCGCCCGCCGCCCGGGCGATCTCGGCCGTGCGGTCGGTGGAATTGTTGTCGCAGACGATCAATTCGTTTCCCCAACCAGCGTGTGCCAAAGCGCCCGCCGCCGCCTTGATTTTCGCGAGGGTTTCCCCAAGGAATTGTTCCTCGTTGAAAGTCGGCACAATGATGGAAATCTTCATAGCAACTTGCAATCCCGCTCAAACTTCACATGTATACTCTGCCGCCCAGCGTTCGAACGGTGTCGCCATTTAGTCGTGGTTCCAGCCAGTCAAGCGCGCGCCCCGTCAAGCCCGGCACGAACAACGCACTAATGTGACCGTGAGGCAATCCCCAGATTTCAGGTTGTTCCCACTTTTGCCAGAGTTCCTCGATAAGTTGCGCATTCCCGAACAAATCATAAATTCCTTCAATCAACAATATATTTTCCTTCGGGATGACTGGCGTGGACAAAATCAAATTTAACCGGGTCGTATCCATTGCTTCTTGTGCCGGCCTTAGAGCCTGGAGCGATTCCCGAACCCGCCGCCAGACGACCGGAGGAGAGGAGAACATGCGGAAAGCCACGGCGGGCATAGTCAGAACGACCGAGGCGATGCGTGCATCGCTGCACGCAGTCAATCCCGCAGCCCATCCCCCAAAGGAAACACCCAGAAGCCCCACGGATGGGCAACCTTCATCAAGCAGCCAGCCAGTCAGTGCGCGAATCTCGGCGACGTTCTGTGCCATAGTCCGCGCAAATCCCAAACAATTCTCTTCAATGGGTTGGCGTGGACGGCGTTGAAGATTGTAGGGAGCGACCAATGGGGCCACGTTGAATCCTGCCCGATTGAACCGGCGGGCAAGCAATGGAAACGCGGAATCGTAACCGATGGGAGGAAATCCATCCAATAGAATGATCACCGGTCGTTCCTGCCAGCGTTCCGCGCACCGGTAGACCCGGCCATAAACGATCTTGTTCTCCTCGACTTTGCCCGGGCGCGGCGTGGGAAATTTGAAATTCCGCGGCCCGTCAAATTCAATCTGTGCCACGTTGCTTGCGGCGGGGATAAAGTCCGGCCCATTCAGAAATTCGATCGCTTCCTCCAATTTCCATTTTGGCTTGGGCGCGTGTTTCAGCTCAACAACAACGGCGTATGCCATCTGAAGAGTTGACCAATCAATGAATTTTGCCAATGGCGCGATCATTTGCTTTTAAGTTTCTTTCCCTCGCCATCCGGCAGATCCGGCCACGCCTTATGGTGAATTAACGCCATCACTTCGCCTTTATCATTCTTAATGAATGTCACTTGCGCGCCATTGATTTTGAGGAAGAAATTTGTTTCCGATTCGGGATAAAGATCCAAAGCGCCTGGGGATGCGTTTCCTCCAAAAGCTTGCCAGACTAAATGATCTCCATTTCGCCAAATAGTCACCTTCGTTCCAGTGCCAAACAACTGATTTGGCGCAATTTCGTATTGGCCCACACAAGCGTCGAGAAGTTTTGCGTCCAGCTTGATGGCTATATGCGGTGTCGGCGCTTGAGGAGCCGTTCGCGGCGGTTCCAAGCATTGGAAGGGGACACAACCCACGATGATGGCCATGGCGATGTCGCCTTGCAGCCGGGACCCGCGGCGGGCCGCAACCCAACCGATGACAACTCCTGCGATCAGGGCAGGCGTGAGGAGCAGAGTGCAAGCCACGAATACAAGCGCGGCCCAACTCGGGCTCGTCTTGAACCAGCATACCGCAATCACCGTCACAAGCACCCCAAACACGGCGAAGCTCCATCGCGGGATGCGGAGCCTGCCGGCAATCATTGCCAGGAGGAAGGTAACAGGCATGGCGATGCACTGTAATCGTAAGTGTGGGGTCGCATCGAGCCACCGGCCGCCGAGGGTGAGCATGAATGCGGCAACAATGAAGACACCGATAAACAGTCCACGCAATCGGGCCAATTGCGGAAACAAATCCGTCAAACAACTGGCCAGCTTGCCCGCTGCCAGCATGGCCAGCACCGCGCCAAGGAGTCGCCAGCGCCAGGCAGTGGGAGGCGCCGGTGGCGTCTTATGCACTGCGGCGCACGCTGCCCCGACGGCTGCATTCACCAGCACAGGATCAAACGCCTCAAGCAGATGATCGGACCAGGGAGAAATCACCAAACGCGCGTCCGTTCGCGCTTTCAGCAATGCCAGGAAGCGTGCTTCCTCGAACCGGCCTGCCAGGAGAAGCAACGGGGGCGCGTGATCACCCAGAACCGGTATGGAACCAATCGCAATGAAAAGCCCCGGTCCCATCCCCCTTTCCCGCACTGCCTCGCCTCCCGTATAGCCACCCATCGAATGACCTGCAAAAACATCTACCGGCCCGACCTCGCGTGCGACTGCTTCCAGCGTATGCACGGTATCCATAAAGGTATATGTTCGCGGCGACGCTCCGTGCCCCGGTTGGTCAACGCTATGGCAAATAAATCCGGCGGCTGCGAGCGCCTCCCCGTAGCGAAAGAGCGTCTCTTTTGAGCTAGCGCCTCCGTGGGCGAGCAGCGCCACCGGATGCGGTCCCGCGCCTGCGGGAAGAAACTCAAGCGCAGGCGTCTCTTCGGCGAGCGTCACTTTTTGGACGCGGACGCCGGGTTCAATCCGATGTGAAAGCACGATGCCGACAACCAAGCAAACGGCAGCGACTCCGGCGATGATCCAGTTCCTGCTCATTGCATTGCAGTTCTCACTTTTTTAACTTGTCTGTTTTCTCTTGCACAAGTTGCCAGAAACCCCGCTTTGTCAACCAATTTAAATGGGTGACACTTGCGCGACAATGAACGAAAGGGACGGTCCCGAAAGAGCCGGTCCTCGGAAATGGGTATTTCCACATTCTGTCTGAGGCGCAAGATTGTCCGGTGCCGGAAGGAACAGAAGCAAATGAAGAAAACGAAGTCGTGATCTGCATTTTTCAGGATCACCCCGGCCCAATGACGTCATTCCTTCGTTCCCTGGTTGCCTTCTGTTGAGTTGAATCATTGCGTCTGATTCAGAGTTCGCGTGTTTCGAGTATTTCGCGGTTTAAAACATTCTTGGGCGGGGATTTGGGCTGAAAGAAAGGGCAAACCCAAATGATTGTCAACAAGAAGTATTGTCAAGAAAAAACGGCGCGAGTCGCAAACATCACAAGATAAAGCAGTTGCAACAAATCAATACAGCCGTCAGTCATCAGGGAAAAACCAAAACCGTGAATATTTCACTGTTTTTTTGGACGGGTTTTCTTGAGCATTTCAAAGATGGACTTTTGGCTTTTCCAGGCGCTTCAAACTGAAAAGCAAAATCCACTTGACGATCGGCTCGGCCCTGGACATTTTCGGCGGGACCGGCGCGCGCTACGCGGACGCGGTGGAGTTCAATCGCCGTGAGCGTCCCGCCGCGTGAAAACAAAGGCGGCGTGGATCGGCGCGGGCAGCGGCGACGCGGCGCCCCGCACCGATTTCCAGACCGCCTGGTTGAGCAAGAAATCGTCCGCCGCGTCTTCCCTGGTGAAGTTCATTTTCAAGTCCGCCCCCCAGGCGGTCCGCACGTTGTTTTCATTCATATTGACATTTTCCGGCAGCGCCGCATAGGGCCGCGGGTCCGGCGTCCCCTGGAAGGACGCGAACATCGGCGCCGCGGCGGCGTCGAATTGCGTCATCGGTTGGAGTCCCAGGATCAATTCCATCGTGCGCAGCATGCTGCTGGTGGAATACAGAGTGGAGTCCGTGCTCCCGCGCCGCGCGTGCGGGCTGATGACGAGGGCCACGGTGCGGTGCGCGTCCACATGATCGGGACCGTTTTGGGCGTCGTCTTCGACCACGAAGATGGCTGTTTGCGCCCAGCATTTGGAATGGCTCACCGCCTCGACAATCTGTCCCAGGGCCAGATCATTCTGCGCCATATACGCTGACGGCGTGGGGAAACCGGGGGTTGTGCCGTGCGTATGGTCGTTGGGCAGGCGGACAATCTGCAGGCGCGGCATTGCGTTGGCCGCGTCCAGCCGCTTGAATTCAGAGATAAAGCGCCCGGCCCGTTTCTCATCGCTGTGCTTTAAATCGAAGCCGCGATACAGCGGATCGATATGTCCTTCCAGGCCTTTGACTCGCGCCCGGCACGGCTGGCCCGGCGGCTGGTCGTAACTGACAAATTCCCCGTAGCTCCGGCAACTGACCCCGCCTGCCGCGGCGCGGTCCCACAAATAGCCGCCGGCTGGAGCCGCGATCGGGAAATAACCCTCGCCCGGATAGGGAAATTTTCCGCTGTGATTGTGCCCGTAATTCATCGGCCACATTTTCTCAACAAAATCCGTCGCGTAAGCGCCCATGCTCCATTCGTGGCCGTCGGCGCTGACCGACGCGTCGGCGTAAAAATTGTCCAGCAGCACAAACTCGCGGGCCAGTTGATGGTGATTCGGCGTCGCCCGATCGGGAAAGAGGCAGAGCCTGGCGTCGCCGTTTCCCTGCGGCATATCGCCCAAAATCTGGTCATAAGTCCGGTTCTCCTTGATAATATATATGACGTATTTGATGGGACTCGGGTCCCCCGGTTTGGCCGGGATGGGGCTGTCGGCCGGGGGCGCGGTGGAAACCGCGCCGTCGCTCTTCAATGGAGTGCAGGCATAAACCTGCGCGGTCCACGCCGCCATTTGCTTCTCCCATTCCTTGCCGCGCGGGAGGTCAATGATGCTCAATGTGCCTTGGAAGAGACCCGCAATGTATTCGGTGCTTCTCTTGCCCGGCTCCGGTCCGCGCGGGTTTGCTTTGGGCCCGCCCCCTCTGCCGTTGGCCACCAGCAGACGTTTGCCATCCGGCGTCACGCGCACCGACGTCGGATACCACGCGGTCGGAATAAAACCGAGCGACCGGCTCCGGCCCGGCTGGCGCACGTCGAACACCGCCACCGCATTGACGTTGGCATTGGCGACATACAACCTCTTCTGGTCGGGCGACAGCGCCAGACTGTTGGGGGTTGCGCCAGGCGGGTCGCCGGGATGGAAGGCGGCCCAAATGGTTTCGAGGGCGCGGCCCGTGGCCGTGTCAAACACCGTGACGGTATTGCGATTGGCGTTGGCCACGTAAAGCGCCTTGCCGGAGCGGCTCAGGACCATCTCGCAAGGATGTTCTTCCGCCGGCCAATTCGTCATCATGCCGCCGGGTTTCAAGTCGATCACCTTCACCGCCGCCTGTCCCCAAAGGCTTGCGTAAAGGCGCTGGCGTTTTTCATCGAGACAACAACCGTAAGGAAAAGTGTCATCGGGATCCGAACTGTAAAAACCCGCTTCCCCACGTTTGTCCGCCGGGACAGTGTTGAAGTCTGCCGGCGGAATGCCAGCCGCCATAGACAGAGAGGCCGGCTTCCGGCCGACGCTAAAATCAATCACGTTTGTATTCATCCCCAAATCCACTTCCGAGACGCAATTGCCCCAAACGTTGGCCGCGAACAACTTCGTGCCGGCCCGGTTGACCGCCAGCCCGCAAGGCACGCCCCGCAGGGTTCGGTCATGCGCCTTGATCTCCGTGTCGTGGGTCAGTTGGCCCTCCCGGAAATCGAACCGATGGATCGTCTCATCGCCCCCGCCGCTGCAATACAGTTCCCTGCCATGGGCCGAAAACGCCATTCCATAAAAGGAGTTGCTCACTGCCGCGCGCGACGTAATCTGCGCGCTGTCCAAATTCACGACAACCACTTCATGCAGGCCGTAACCGCAATCCAAAACCGCGGCAAATTTGCCTTCGGGATCAACCGCGATATTGTCCGGCAGCGCGCCCAATTGGACCTGCCGTCCCGCCGGGCGGATGGACCACTGATTGTGCAACAAAACGGAGCCATCGGCCTGTGTCCCCGGCCATCTTGCCGGCGCGTTGGCCGCCTGGCCGGCGGAACTTGTCAGCGGCACAAGCGCCGCGACAACGAACCACAAACGAATACGCTTCATCTTGAATGCTTTAGTGCCCATCCCATCCGGCAAAGTCAAACAAAGGCGGCGTTAATCCGCTCGGAGTAAAATCGAGTTACGGCTCGACGGAGTCTCGCCCTACCATGGCGAGGCCGATCCGCTATGGACCGGTAACGTTCTGCTTCCCGTGAATGAGAAAACTGATAGCGCGGCGGCTGTTCGCTCGTCCGATTTCGTTAGCCTGCGACTCTATAAACATAAAATTACTATGTCGTCTCTGCGGCATTTGGGTCGTCATACCACCACGTCAGATAATCGTCATACGGATTATTCGGCCCCATCACCAAATAAAATGGCGCGGCAGGATAAAAGAAGGCAGTCCGAATATGTTCCGGAGCGAAATCAAAATAACCATGAGCCTCCAGCGCGTAATAAGGCCCCAGCAAAAGCAAGTAAGCCGGATAAGCCACCACTGACAAAAGCAACCACCTCCTCACACGTTTGCTGATACAACATGACGGTGACATCAATGGGTGCTCTGTGGTGAAAACATTCATGGGCACTTTCACAGCCTGATTTTCAGTATGCGATGACCGGCTCGTTTATTGAAAGACAAAAATCCAGTTCCTCCGGGTCGCGCCCGTCCGATCCATCTGCATTTTCAGATAGTAAACGGGTCAGCTTAATTGCATATTAGCGTTTTCGTTCCGTATCGCGGAGCAGGTTGGCCAAGGAACTCACAGCTCCCATATTCAACCCATTGATGCGAACGATCCCCCTCACCCAACCCTCTCTCCAAGGAGAGGGCTTTTGTTTTATTCCGCTTTCGGCATGGTGAAATGCGCCGCTGGATGTGTTCGAGATGGCATGAAGAAATCCACCACGGTGGGGCGAGATTCCGTCGTGCCCCGACTTAACCCGCCCGGAGTGAAATCGAGTTACGGCCCGACGGCGTCCCGACCCGCTTTGCCGCGCCGGGCGCGCCTGCCGTTCGTTTCTGTCAATAAATGAATCCACTTTTCGGCGTCCTGGGATTCCGCTTCAAACGGGTTGAGCATGTGCAGGGAACTGCCCCCCTCCGCCCCGATGATTTCCCAATCGATGTAATAGGCGCGGTCTTCTTCCTGGAGAAGGCGCATGGCTTGGGAACGAATGGCGGCCCGCGTGTTGGCCGGGGCCGTGGAGGCGGCCCGGCTGATTTCCCCGGCGGGGATTTCCCAGGCGGGCGGAGTGCGGGCCAGCGCCAGGCCCAAACTCCGCCCGGGATCAATTTGATGATATTCCAAGTCCTGCGATTTCATCCAGGGATGGCTCCAGGGAATGTCTTCCTGCTCGCCGAATTGCCGCAGCAGCCAGCGTTTGGTGATCCAGTCCACCCGGCCGATCAATGTCTCCGGGTCGGCGGCCAGCCCGGCCAGCACTTCGCCCCAGATTGTCAATAACACGTCCGTTTCGGAGTCGCGCCCGCGCAACTCGGCGTTGGCGGCCTGGTGATATTGGGTGAGCAAATGGACCGCGTCGGCGCAGTGGCCGCCGGCCAGTCGCACCAACCAGGGGCCGTCGGGCTGATGGGACAAATTGCGGAAGGCGACGACGGTGTCGGCCAGCGCCGTTTTGGGCAGGCAATTCATCTCCAGCAAATCCAGCACCAATGAAGTGGTGCCCGCTTTGAGCAGCAGGCTGGCGGGCAGGACGTTGCTATCGCCGTGCAGCAGGTGCAGCCGCCGGTATTTGCGCGCGTCGGCCAGCGGCTCGTCGCGCGTATTGATGATGGCGCGATTGAATTGCACCCATTCGAAGAGGTCGTTGTTGATGTAATCGGCCCGCTGGCTGATCTGGAAGAGGTTCTCCTGGCCGAGGCGGGCCAGTTCGCCGCGCGCTTCGGCGGCCAGGGTGGCGCCGACCCGGCCCGCGCTGACGTAGAGCATGCGCAACGTCAAAAAGGCCAGGAGCGAATGGACGTTGGCTTCCGTCAACGGCGCGCCGCGGCGCACCAGGTAATTTTCATGGCAGCCAAAAGTCGCGCCGGTATAATGATCAACGTTGTTGCGGATGAAATGAATCTCGCGTTCCAAGCGCATGGCTTTGACCGCTTGCAGCAACAGGGCGTCGCCCGCCGCGTCATAGCGCAGCACGTCGAGCAGGCTCATGCATTCCGGCGTGCAATATTCCAGATGGCCCATGTCGATGTAGCAACGGCCGCCGTTGAAAAGAAATCCGCCGTTGCCGGCCGGCTCGTCCCAATCGCGCTGATGCACGTCAATCAAGCCGAAGCGATGGTCCTTGAAAATCCAATCGCGCACCCGGGTAATGGCGCCGGGGGTGCCGGGAAAATCGCTGGTCAAACATCCATACTCCGTCTCCAGGCCCACGATGCGGTTCATAATCCCAAGTCAGAAATGGTTTGAGTCTGGTATCTGGCCAGGCGGGTGTTCTGCCGGGCCAGCCAGCCAATCTCGATCACCTTGCCCTTCGTGGCCTCGCGCCAGCCGGCCTGGCGCTCCGCTTCCGCGGGGATTTCATCGGTCAAAGGCTTGTTTTCCGACACGCGCCACCAGGCTTGGAGAAGAATCTCGGCAACTTCGCTCCGGTTTGTTCTCCCTTGCAAGGCTTCCTTCAGCCATTTCTGTCCGGCCGCTTCTGGTTCGGGCTGGCTGGCCGCCAGCACCGCCCCGCCCAATTGCGTTTGAAAGGAGCCATCGTAGTGCAGGCGAAAAAAAAGGTCCTGCGCCGGTTCGGACCCCAGCTCGGCCAGGAGCAATTCCACCAGGAACGGCGCGCTGAAGATCTGTTCGAAATTGGTCTTCAGTTGCGGACTCAGCCCAAAGCCGACCAATCGGCGCAAGCTCACGTCTTCCGGCGCCCGGGTGAACGCTTCGATGTGCGCCGCGTCAATCGCCGCCTGCCGGATTTTTTCAATGTCCGCCGGATGACCCAGGCCGGCCAGCGCGTGACGATCAAATAATTCGAACACCTTGGAGTGTCCGCTCCCCACGCCCAGCAGAAGAACGCCCTCGGGCAGGCTGGCCGCAAGGACGGGCGAGCCGCTCTTGAGTTGTTCGCCCACGTACTCGCGGCGATTGGCGATCGCCTCCAACCAACGATAGGGCTCCTCAGTCATCCGTGCAAAATCTCCTTTTGCTGCTCTTCGGTTACGGTTTCAACGCCATCGGCCTTCAGAACTTTAATCGTGGCGAACGTATCCGTCGCCAAGTTGACCCCGCCCGTGGCCGAATCGAATTCCGAGGCCGTCGAAAGCAACCGCGAAGCGAAGCGCACCGCCTCCGGCAAATCCATCCGCGACGGCAGGGGCTGGCCGTAGCGTTCCTGGAAACTGAGAATGCTGCGGATGGTGCCGGCGCCGGAACCGGAGGCCGCGTAGCCCACCGCCTGAAATTGCGCCCCCAACGGATCGTAAAAGAAAATCTGCGGCCTCGGCGGCGACGCCGCATGATCCACCCCGGCAAACAGGGGCACGACAATGCCGATGCCTTGCATGGTCATCGGCAAATTTTCCCGCAGCAACCGGGCCAGCGCGCGCACCCGCGCGGGCAAACTCAACGGCTGCAACTGGCTGCGCCGGTAGTATTCAAAGGATGTTTGCAGAACCCGCGCCATTTCAAACGCCGTGGCCGGCACGCCGGCAACCGCCAGCAACGACGACGAATCAATCTCGATGATCTTTTCCACCCGATCGGTCACAATGACATTTCCGGCCGTGGCCCGGCGGTCCCCGGCCATCAGCACGCCGCCCGCGAAATGGAAGGCGAAGACGGTTGTGGCTTGAGTTTGGACAACGGAACCCGAAGCGCAATCCACCCGCGCGGACGCGAGTTGATGCTCCGCCAAAAGCGACAGGAAATCGCCGGCAATCGGAGTGGACTGGCTCATTGCCCCGTGCGCTGGCGGTACCGCCTGGCCTGGTCGGGATCGACCTTGCGCATGCGTTTGAGCAATTCCTCCGTATTGGGTTTATCCACTTTCGGGGCGCTGGGCCCTTCGCCCCCCCCGCCGCCGCTTGGGGCCGCGGGCCTGTTTTTTTGAGCTTGGTCTGGCATACAAATTATTCAGTATAGTTCCCTGTGCCGATGCGGCACGCCACAACTTCGCAGAAAACCGGCGAAACTCAAGCGGCACATTTTGGAAAGTTTTGCGGGTTGCCAATCTGCCTGAATACCGTAACGTTGCCATGTGCAAATCGCTCGTGAGCGAGGTGGCAAATGAACTTAAAATTGAAAGTCCCTTCCATTCCGATTGAAGGCTCCATCAGCTACAAAGACTGGCTTAAAGGACGGCGTTTCCGCCGCCAGTTAAGCAAACTGGTCGCACCCGGCGTCATCCGGCGCAAAAGCAGCTCCAGCAACCGGCGGTTGAGAAAACTTTTCAAGGGCGAACGCGGCCTGCCTTTCACCCCAATTGAAAAGCTGTGAGCATCAACGATAACTTCATCCTTGAATCTTCATGGACCTTGAGCTGTCGATTTTGTGGTGAAGCGATGAAAACATTGCATGAAATCCAAGAGGCAATCGGGACATTGCCTTTGCCTGATCGTCCTCGTCTTTACAAAGACCGGCCACCATCACAGCCTTTTGGTGTTTTCGTTTACCTGTTTTATTTGTTCGAGAATGCGCTTTTGAATTTCCGGCGCATCTTTCACGCCAACCCACTTGGCGCCCAAGCCCGCCGGGGGTTGCATTTGGCCCGTCATATCTCTGATGTTTATTGAGCTCATGCCGGCAAGGATCTCTGGAAGCGTTCGGCTGATTACCACGTCGGCTATGCGTTCCAACGGCACGCTTCTCACCTGATACCCAATGAATCCGTGGCACCAAATGACCCGCTTGTTAGTCAACCAATAGTGGTATCTGTGCCTGGCGATGACTGCCCAGAGGAACGCGAAGGGAATAAAAACAATCCCAACGATGGTTATGGCAGCCGCGGTTACGGCATACCTCACAAAACGGTAGGGCCGCAATGAAAATATCACCTCTTCTCCCCCCATCAGTCTGATCCCAAAATCAGAAGGGGGTTCCTGGCTGGCTGGATTGTCTTTATTCATGGCTGTTCTTTGTGGCGTGCTTTTATTATGCGACGGCCGGTTCGTTTATTGCAACATAAAAACATGCCGCAATTCGCCGGCATTTCGACCCCTCACGTCTTGGCCTCAAAAATCGCCGGCACATAAAGTCTCGGTCCGCACAACGGCGTCTCTTGCAATTGCTTGTTGTCAAACATCCCAACAACTTGAAAACCGTGCTCGTTCAGCAGGTGCTCCAGCTCTGCCGGAAAAAACATGCGATACTCACAAAAATCTTCCACCTCGCCCCGGCCTTGAATCTTCCATTTCCGCCGCCTCGCCAAAAGTTGGCGCCGACGGTCGAAATCGTATGTCGAGCGCGCCTCAGCCGTAAACTCCGGCGAACTGACCCGAAGCTCCGAGGTCGGCTTGAAGTGTTCGCCGCCGAGGCAGCTCGCGGCGTTGTTGAGGTCGAGAATGAGCAATGTGCCCGCGTGCGAATGCGCGGCAAAAGTGTCCAACGTTTTGGCCACGTCCTCATTGCTGAGCGCATACATGAAAGCCGACCCCAGGCTCAGGATGCCATTGAGCCGGAAGATCACGACACAATGGAGGATACGGTCCAAGATTTACGAGCGCGGTTGAAGTCATTTCAGAAATCAAAAAGCTGCCGCGGGTTCAACAAAGGAAGGGCATTAATTAACGGATGAATCAGAGAAGGAGCGGCGAAAACTTATATTCGCCCTTTGCCAAAAATTCTCGAACAATTTCGGAGGACCAATCCTCTGCAAGCTTTCCTCTTTCAACTTCCTCAGCCACAGTTTGCACAGGCACGAACTTTCCACTCAGGGAAGTTCCCCTTCGCTCAAAGAATTCTGCTGTGCTTAGCGCAATCGCCACATCATCGGTCTTAGCGCGCCACTGATAAACTAAAGCAACGTGCTTGGACGTCCTCTCGCCTTCGTCACGATATACTGCCCCCAGGAGTCTGAGTTCTTCGGGTTCCACGAAGAGTCGGAGTTCTTCTTGCAACTCACGCAGAGCGCACTGAATCGCAGAAGCTCCATCAGCCTGGTCTTCCTTTCGAATGTGCCCGCCAGCCCAGATAACGATCTTCTCATGCAACGGATTTTCTTCTGATCGTTCACGCCGCTTCAGACACAGAACCTCTCCAGTTTTGTTTCGAACGACCACAACCGGCAAAGCCTGAATTCTTCCTTTATCGCTCTCGACGCTTTCTCGTGGACGATAATCGCCCTTTACAGTAAAGAGCTTCAGCAATTGTTCCGCCTCATCAGGCCCGACAGAAGCTCTCCCCTTGAAAAGGCCAAGAACCTCCTTTTTGTCCAATGAAAGGATGTCCTCCTGTAAATGCTCTTCAATCACATTGAGAACAATATCAGCCACATGTTCTGCTGTCTGCTTCGGGTTGTCCTTCATGGCCCCTGAGGAAGTATCTACTTGGAAGATTCGGAAATCATTTCTCAGGCGTTCTGACGTGTCGTTCGTTATGTTCAGCATTTGCTGCAACACTTCCTGGTTCATGATCGAGCCTTTTCCATTCTCGACGGGCAACATACCCTGCTCTCTTCTCATCGCGACGTTGGGTGAGGCCGTCATTAGGATTATCCCGGAAATGCGTTTTTTCCAATCGTTAATTTTTAGAAGCTTTTCAATGACTAATCGGTCTTCGCTCCTCACCCGCTCAAGCCGCTCCATCAGGACGAGCCAGCAAATTGAATCAAAAAGTCCACGATCCAGAATCAAGATATGAGGATCTTCCGGTCGTGGTGGATTCTGAGTTTTTTCGAGTATCTGAGCCAGTGTCGTGCATGCGGTCCAAACGTTGAAATTGAAGTGTTTCTTATCCCGTATCGGGCAAATTGAAGCTCTTTCCACGACAACCTCGACTCTGAAACCGCAACGTTTCAAAAAGGACTGTAGTGCGCCAATCGTGCTCGTTTTCCCCGCTTTCGGGACACCAGCGAACTCAATGACGATAGGCCGACGAGCGGAACCGAATCGCTCAGCCGCCTTTTCTGCACGTTCTTGCAGGACCGATTTCATCGCGAATTATTCGTAATTTTGTCGTTTACCGGAAGCAGGATACCAGTGCCCCCTCAAGATCGACAATCTTTTTAATTTGTCGAAGGGGGCTTCACCCGCAGGTGCAAACCAAATTGCGATCCCCCCAGACGTTGTCTATCCGCCCCACGCTGGGCCAGAATTTATGCTCGACACTCCACGGCGCGGGGAAGGCGGCTTGCTCCCGCGTATAAGGATGGTTCCATTCGCCGGCCACCACGGCCCTCGCGGTGTGGGGCGCGTTTTTGAGGACGTTGTTGCGCGCATCCGCGCGGCCGGTTTCAATGGCCTGAATTTCGCCGTGTATGGCAATGAGCGCATCGCAATAACGGTCCATTTCCTCCTTCGATTCACTCTCAGTCGGCTCGATCATCATCGTTCCCGGCACCGGAAATGAAATGGTCGGCGCGTGAAAGCCGTAATCCATCAGGCGCTTGGCCGCGTCTTCGACGGTCACGCTTTTGAACTGCCGCAAATCGGCGATGCACTCGTGCGCAACGAAACCGTTCCTTCCTTTGTAAAGCACAGGAAAGTATGGCTGGAGACGGTGCGCCATGTAGTTGGCGTTCAGAATGGCCGCCTTGGCCGCCTCCGCCAGTCCGGCCCCGCCCATGAGCGAGATGTAAACCCATGAAACCACCAGAATGCTCGCGCTTCCCCAGGGCGCGGCGGACACGGCGCCGATGGGATCTTCACCCCCAAGGTTGACCACCGGATGGCCCGGCAGAAATTCGATCAAATGATCCGCCACGCAAATCGGCCCCATGCCCGGGCCCCCGCCGCCGTGCGGTATGCAAAACGTCTTGTGCAAATTGATATGGCAAACGTCCGCGCCCATGTCGCCCGGCCGGCACAGTCCAACCTGCGCGTTCATATTGGCCCCATCCATATAGACCTGCCCGCCGTGCTCGTGGACAATCCGGCAGGTTTCCGCGATGGCTTCCTCGAACACGCCGTGCGTCGAGGGATACGTGACCATGAGCGCCGCCAGATCGTCCCGGTGCGCCTCCGCTTTGCTCCGCAAGTCCGCCACGTCAACGTTCCCCTGCGCGTCACAGGCCACAGGCACAATGCTCCACCCCGCCAGCGCCGCGCTGGCCGGATTGGTGCCGTGCGCCGAAGTCGGAATCAGGCAGACCCGGCGGCGGGGCTGGCCGCGGGTTTCGTGATATTTTTGAATCACCAGCAGGCCGGCATATTCGCCTTGCGCGCCGGAATTGGGCTGCAGCGAACACCCCGCCAGGCCGCTGATTTCCGCCAGCCACTCTTCCAGTTGCCGGAAGAGGATTTGATAGCCGCGCGTTTGCGGCAGGGGCGCAAAAGGATGCAGGCGGGCAAAGGCCGGCCATGAAACCGGCAGCATTTCCGCCGTGCCGTTCAATTTCATCGTGCAGGAGCCGAGCGGGATCATCGAAGTTGTCAACGACAAATCCCGCCCCTCCAGCCGCCGCAGCCAGCGCAGCATTTCCGTTTCGGAATGATGTTGGTTGAAGACGGCCTCCTGCAGGACCGGACTGGTCCGGGCCAGGGGCGCGGGGTAATCCGCCGCCACTTTGGCCGCCAGGTACGCCAGGGCAACATCCGGCGCCGCCCCCCCGTTGAACACGGCCAGAATGTCCGCCACATCTTTCTCCGTCGTCGTTTCATCGAGCGAGATGCCCAGGGTGTGCGCGTCGCAGACGCGAAAATTCATCTGCCGCGCCGCCGCCGCCCTGGCGATTTCAACGCTGCTCCCGGCCCCCAGGTCAATTTGCAGCGTGTCAAAGAACGGCAGGCCGCCGGCCGGCTTCGGTTCATGGCCCGACTGTTTCAGCCCCTCCGCCAAAATCGCTGTCAACAAATGAATGCGCCGGGCCATGTTCTTCAAACCCTCCGGGCCGTGCCAGACCGCGTACATCGCGGCCATGCTGGCCGGCAGCGCCTGCGCCGTGCAGATGTTGCTCGTGGCCTTCTCCCGCCGGATGTGCTGCTCGCGCGTTTGCAGGGCCAGGCGCAGGGCCGGCCGGCCTTGCGCGTCTTTCGAGACGCCAACCAGCCGCCCTGGAATCAACCGCTTGTAAGCCTCGCGGGTGGCAAAGAACGCCGCATGAGGGCCGCCGTAACCCAGGGGCGCGCCGAACCGTTGCGCGCTGCCCACCGCCACATCCGCCCCAAATTCCCCCGGCGGCCGCAACAAGGTCAGCGCCAGCAAATCCGCCGCCACCACCAGCAACGCGCCCGCCGCGCGCGCCTGGCCGGCAAACTCCTCATAATCAAAAATCGCGCCGTCGGTCGCCGGATATTGCACCAGCGCGCCGAAAACCTTCCCGTGGAATTGGAAGCTGCGGTGATCGCCCGTCACCAGCTCGATGCCCAACGGGCGGGCGCGGGTGCGGGCCACTTCGATGGTTTGCGGATGGCACTTTTCAGAAACGAAAAAGACATTCCGCTCCGGCTTCACATTCCGGCACAAGTGCATCGCCTCAGCGGCGGCGGTCGCTTCATCCAGCAACGATGCGTTGGCCACGGGCAACCCGGTCAGTTCACTGGTCAGGGTCTGAAAAATCAGCAGCGTTTCCAGGCGGCCCTGCGAGATTTCGGCCTGATAGGGCGTGTAGGGCGTGTACCAGCCCGGGTTCTCCAAAACGTTCCGCTGAATGACCGGCGGAGTAATGCAATCCGAATAACCCATCCCGATAAACGACCGGAAAACGTGGTTTTTAGCGGCAATGGCCCGCAATTCGGTCAAGACGGCCTGTTCATCCCCTCCAGCGGGAAGACGCAGCGTCTTTTTCAGGCGAATCGAGGGCGGCACGACTTGGGCGATGAAGTCATCCAGTCCGGCAAAGCCCAACTCCTGCAGCATCCGCGCTTTCTCATCGGCGCTGGGGCCGATGTGGCGGCCGGCAAATTCATGGGCCGTCTCCGGCAATGTCGTTAACGGTTCGGACATGGGGCGAAGGTAAAAAAAGAATGCTCAATGTCCAAGCACTAATGGCCAATAACTTCAGCCTTCAAACTTCAGCCTTCAGCCTTTTCTTAGGAGCCTCTCAGCTTTGCGCGCCTGCATGGCGGCCATCAATTCCTGGTTTTTGCCCAGCGCCATCGTCTCCAAAATGCGTTCGGTCCGATCCCGCGAAACGCCGAAGGTCACGGCCCGTCCATGCTGCGTGATGACGGTGACGCCGCGCCGCTTTTTCTCCGGCTCGTCCGGCTCAAATACGGGGATCGCAGAGTTCATAACAAATTCGTTTATAGCGGAATTTCCCGCCGGTGTCAACGCCAATCGGACACAAAACTTGCCTTGTCTTGCGCAAGGGCCTATTCCTTGAGGGTATGCGCACGGTTGATGTTTCGCTTGGGCTTCGTAGTTATCCCATTTTTATTGGGAGCAACTTGCTGCCCCGGCTGGGCCAACTGTGCGCCAAGCTTGGGTTGGCAAGGCGATGCGCCATCATTTCGGACGCATACGTGGCGCGGCGTTATGGAAAAATCGCGATGGCTTCGCTGCAAAAGGCAGGCTCCGAACCGGTCCTCATCACGGTCCCCGCCGGCGAAACTTCCAAAAGTCTCAAGGCTGTCCAAACTTGCTGCGACCAACTCGCCCGGCATCGGCTGGAACGCAAATCGTTCATCGTCGCCCTGGGCGGCGGTGTCGTTGGGGACCTGGCCGGCTTTGTCGCGGCGGTTTATTTGCGGGGGATTGCCTTTGTGCAGGCGCCCACCACTTTGCTGGCGCAGGTGGACAGTTCGGTCGGCGGCAAGGTGGGGGTCAATTTGCCGGCGGGCAAAAACCTGGTGGGAGCCTTTTATCAGCCGCGCCTGGTGCTGTGCGATTTGAGCGCGCTGGCCACTTTGCCCATGCGCCAGTTCCGCTCCGGCCTGGCCGAGGTCATCAAGTACGGCATCATCCGCGACACGGCGCTGTTTGGCCGGTTGGAAAAGGATTTGGAGTTGCTGCTGGAACGGAACCCCGCTGTGCTGGCCGAAACGGTGGCGCGCTGCTGCGAAATCAAGGCGGACGTCGTTGCGCGGGACGAAAGGGAGGGCGGCTTGCGTGCGATTTTGAATTTTGGCCACACCATCGGCCACGCCATCGAAGCGGTTTCCGGCTACGGAAAGTTTCTGCACGGCGAGGCCATCGCCATCGGGCAGGTGGCGGCGGCCAAACTGTCCGTTGCCGTTTCGGGCTTGCCCGCGGGCGAAGCCCGGCGCATCGAGGCCTTGTTTCGCCGGGCGGGTTTGCCGGCGGCAATCCAACTGTCCGCGCGGCAAAAGGCCCGGTTGTTTGAGGCGATGCGGCTGGACAAAAAGGTGAGGAGGGGCGAGATCCAATTCGTTTTGGCCCGCCGCATCGGGCAGGTGGAAGCCGGGCGCAAGGCGCCGCCGGCGCTAATCGCGAAAGTTTTGAACAATCCCGGGCGCGCCCGGAACAATTCCTAAAATTATGGCAGCCGTCAGCGAAACCATTGTCCGGGAATATTTTGAGCTGCACGGTTTTCTGACGCGGCAGGAGCGCAAATATGCGGGCAGGGGCAAACAGGAAAAGGACGGGATTGATTTTTTTGTCTGGAACCCGCAACCCCGCAAGCGCCCGCTCCCGATTCCATTTGTTCTGAATTCCGAAGATTTAACCGCGGTGACCCGCGCCATCGTGGTGGTTCGCGGCTGGCATACGGAGTCGTTTGGTCCGGCGTTGCTGGAGAGTTCGCCGGAGATGTTTCGGTTCGTTGAACCGGCCGTCTTTGCCCAGGCCGCCCGCTCCTTTGGTCCGGACGCCGCGCCCTTGAAAATACTGGTCGTGCCGGCCCTGGCGCAGACTGCCCCGGCTCGCGAGCAAAGCATCCGTGTCCTGCGGGCCAAGGGGATCGATGCCGTGATTCCCTTCCGCACCATGCTGGCCGATTTGATTGCGCGGACGGAAGTGAACCGGAATTACGACAAGTCCGATCTTCTGCAGATCATTCGTGTGCTCAAGAACTATGAATTTTTCAAGGACCCTCAAATGGAGTTGTTCCGGCCGGCCCGGCGCGGCAAACGGCAGGTGAAGGATTAACCCTGTCCGGCTTGTCGGCAAGCCGCTGAAGCGGTTGCAACCACCCGCCGCCTCGGAAGCCGTTGAAACGGGGTGTCAATCAGAGCATGGCCGCAAAAAGATTTCACTGAGCCCAAAAAGTGGGGTGCGCCCGCCAGGGAATTTTTTGCCGTTTTTGTTTTCTCTCTGGGCGGAAATGTCCGCATTTTGGACAATGCGCGCGCGATTGAGCAGCATCCGGGGAGCGAACCAGGGGAAACCCTGGCGGCGCGCACGAAAAACCCGGCAATGTTTACATTGGCACAGCGGTTGCTGTTCGGTAGGCAGCGGTTTGCAAAGAGCAATCAGTGAACCTGAATGTATTCATATAACCCGCTTTTTGCAGGGTTCACGCCGCATGTAGAAAGAACGTTATGAAGAATAAAGTCAGCCGCAAGGCAGGTTTCACCCTCGTGGAAATCATGATCGTCGTGGCGATTATCGGCCTGTTAGCCGCCATCGCCATTCCCAACTTCGTGCGCGCGCGCACGACCTCGCAACAGGATGCATGCATCAACAATCTGCGCTTGATTGATGCGGCCAAGCAGCAATGGGCGCTGGAGCAGGGTCAGACCAGCACCTCCACGCCCGCAGCCTCAGGCTCGAACCTGCAGCCCTACCTCGGCCACGGCGCGGGTGGCGAACTGCCGGCGTGTCCCGCCGACCCTGCGAATGGCTGGGCCACCAGCTATGGTCCTACTCTGAACAATGTCGGCATCAAGCCCCAGTGCAATATCGTTCCTTCGACCCACGTTCTGCCTTGACCGTGGTTTTGGCGTTGATCTGGTAAAGTCATGCCCCGCCAGGAAGCCCTGGGAGCAATCCCGGGGCTTCTCTCAGTACCTGTCTGAAAACCCGCCCGGTCAGCGGGCCGGGCCTGCAACAGATCGGAATTCCGGCCCCGATAGCTCTCGGGGCTGGCCGTTTCCTCCAAGGCCGCGCGCGCCCTCGCGCGGCATTGGGCATGAGTTTGCAGACAGACTCTCAAGCTTTTCCCCCGAAAGGCCGATGAGAAGAATCATAAGATAATGTCAACTGCCAACCTAACATCAGAAGGAGAAAACCCCGTAACTCGTTTGGCAGAGCCATCGCCAATTGAGTCCGGCGCGGAGGATCCCGTGAGCGATTTCATGGTGAAAAAAAACAGCCGGATTCTGGTTGTGGATGACAACCAGGCGATCCACACGGATTTTCGCAAGATTCTCTGCCCGGACCACGGGACGGAATTAAAAGACATGGAAGCGGCCCTCTTTGGTTCCTGGTCGGCCAACCGGCGGCCCTTGTATGAAATAGACTCTGCCTACCAAGGCCAGGAAGGGGTGGCCTTGGTGGAAAAAGCCCGGGAGCAAGGCCGCCCCTACGCCCTGGCCTTCGTGGATGTGCGCATGCCGCCCGGCTGGGACGGCGTGGAAACAGCGTCCAGAATCTGGAAGGTTTGTCCGGACACCCAGATCGTCCTTTGCACCGCCTATTCGGATTATTCCTGGGATGAAATGATTTCCAAGCTCAGTTACTCGGACCGCCTGGTCATTTTGAAAAAACCCTTCGACTCGGTGGAGGTGCTGCAATTGGCGTCGGCCCTCACGGAAAAATACCGCCTGGCGCTCGAGGCCAGGAGCAAGATGAGCCAGTTGGAAGCGAAGGTCGAGCAGCGCACCAAAGTCCTGCAAACACAAATTTCGGAACGAAAAAAGGCGGCCGATGCCCTCCGGAAAAGCGAAGAGCGCTACCAATTGTTGTTCCGCGACAATCCGCTGCCCTTGTGGGTCTTCGATTTAAAGACCCTCGCCTTTCTGGCCGTCAACGAGGCCGCCCTCCAGGGTTACGGCTATTCGCAGGAGGAAATGCTGGCCATGACCGTCAAGGATCTGGATTGTGCGGAAGACAGGGCGACAATACTGGAACGGTTGTCGGAACCCAACGTGCGGCTCCCCTCCAACGGCCTTGTCACCAGGCATCGCAAGAAGGATGGCAGCATCATCACGGTTGAAATCAGTTCCCGCGTCATCACCTTCGACGGACGCGAAGCGAAATTGTCACTGGTCAATGACATTACCGAAAGGAAAAAGCTCGAAGCCCAGTTCTTGCGCGCCCAACGCCTGGAAGGCATCGGCACCCTGGCCACGGGCATGGCTCATGATTTGAACAACATCCTGGCCCCGATCCTCATGTCCGCCGGCACCTTGCGCTGGGGCCTCACCCCCGACGAGCAGGAAAAAGCCATCAGCCGCATCGAAGCCAGCGTCAAACACGGCGCCAGCATCATCCAACAGGTCCTCACCTTTGGCCGGGGATTGAACGGGGAACGGCTGGCCATCCATGCCGGAGATGTGATGGACAAAGTGGTGCAGTTCGTCGGACGAACCTTCCCCAAGAGCATTACCGTCACCTCGCAAGCCGAGGCCGGCCTTTGGACAGTCATGGGCGATCGCGCGCAAATCCACCAAGTCCTGCTGAATTTGTGCCTCAACGCCCGCGACGCCATGCCCAACGGCGGAAAACTGGCGTTGCGGGCCCGCAACGTCATGTTGACAGAAGAAAGACCGGCCCTGCCTTCGCCCGCGCCGCCCGGGCCTTACTTGTTGTTGCAGGTTTCCGACGCCGGCTGCGGCATTGCGCCGGAGGATCGGGAACGGATCTTCGACCCGTTTTTCACGACGAAGGAAATCGGCCAGGGAACCGGCCTGGGATTATCTACCGTGCTGGGCATCGTCAAGAGCCACCAGGGAGCCGTCATGGTGGAGAGCGCATTAGGCAAGGGAACCACCTTCCGGGTCTTGCTCCCGGCCTCCCCTCAAGCCGTGCAAAGTGCAATGCCCTTCGCGCCCCCGGAATTGCCGCGCGGCGACGGCGAGGCGGTGTTGATTGTGGATGATGAACCGGAAGTTGTTTCCGGCATGAAGGCATTGCTGGAGAAGCAGAATTACCGCGTGTTGGCGGCGAAAAGCGGATTGGAAGCCCTGGCCGTGGTCCACCGGCACGGGCCGGCCATCGCCGCCGTGGTGACGGACGTTCTGATGCCGGAGATGGACGGCGTGGAGTTGATTCGGGCGTTGAGAAAGAGGCATCCGCGCCTGAAAATCATTGCTTCCAGCGGCCTGGGAACGGAGCAGGGCGGCGGCGTGCGGACGGAGGAATTGGAGGCGTTGAGCGTCAAGACATTTTTGACCAAGCCCTACACGGTGGACAAACTGCTCGAGGCGCTGCACGCTTTGCTGCGCAACGGCAACGGCCATTGCCCCGCCCCGGCCTGATCGTCGCGGCGGGGCGTTCCATTCACAGTCAAACCAGTCACGGCATGGAAGCCGCCCACTCAGGCAACTGCCGGGGTGTTGTCACAAGCCTGGGCGGGCGGAGCCGGGGGCTTCCACGGAACCTCGAAAATCCGGACGCGGTCGCGGAATCCTTTCACGACCCCGGCCGGCAATTCGACGCAGGTTTTGGCCAGAGCCGGGTCGTCGCGTTGCAGCGCGGCATAAGTGCCCTCGCCAATGAGGATGCGGCCGTGGCCGGAAAGGCCTTCGAGGCGGCTGGCCAGGTTCACCTCCCTGCCGAAAACAGTATAATTGACAATATGCGCGTCCGAACCCATGAAACCGGCAATGGTCATGCCGGTGTTGATGCCGCTGCCCATGGACAGGACCGGCAACCGGGACAGGAGCGGCAGCCCCGCGCTCAGGCGCTCGAAGTTTTCCCGCTCGCGCTGCTTGTTTTCTTCTTCGCGCCGCACGTTGAGCGAGTACAAGGCCTGTTGCGCTTCCATGGCGCAGCGCACCGCGGCCAGGGCATGATGGGGATTGGCCAGCGGAGCGCCCCAAAAAGCCATGACACAATCGCCAATGTACTTGTCAAGCGTGCCGTGGTGCTTCTTGACACAGTCGGCGATGGCGCCGAGGTAAAGACTGACCGTTTTCATGACCTCCCGCGCCTGTTCGTCAAAATATTCCTCGGCCACCTGGTCGGTCAGCTCATGGCGGCGCACAAACTCCGTGTTTTCCGCCTGGGCGGCATCCGTCAACTCTGTGAAGCCCCGTATGTCGGCAAAATAAACGGTGAGCTGCCGCCGTTCACCCGCCAGGGAATTGAGGGAAATCGCCTTGGCGCCGAGCACTTCGTTGACGACTTCGGGCGAAACCAGGCGGGAGAAGAGGGTCCTGATCCGTTTTTTCTCGGATTGTTCCACGCTCACGCGGTAAGTCAGGGCGGAGAGATGGGTCACGAACCCGGCGCAAACCAGCGGCAGCACGATGGGCAGCCATACCCGCCAATGAAGGAAGAGCGCCGCCGCCGCCGCCAGATAGACGATCGCCGTCGCCGCCATCAGGATGGATCCCGTAACCGGACGCCCGACCACCCATGTTATCCATGCGGAAAGCGCGCCGACCAGGATGATGAGCAGCAAATTGACCGGCATCGGGGTTGGCCTGATAAACCGTCCGGCGATCACGGAATTGGCCACGTTCCAATGCTTGCTGACCAAATAGGTAACGCTCTCCAAGGCCGTCGAGCCCATATCGGACAGATCGTTGCCGGTGGCGGTCGAGCCGATGACAACCAATTTGTCCCGCCATTGATTCGTCACGGGATGTCCGGCCTCCCGCTCCCCCTGCGCCATCAGGAGCTCTTCAAAGGCTCCTTTCGCCAAATTCGTATCATGCAGTCCCATGGACCAATCTATGTAAAAATAGCCGTGGGAATCGACCGGAATGACCCGGGTCAGCCCGTGCTCGCCATGAAGCACGAGGCGATGGTGTGGCAGGTCAATTTCCGACTTGTCCAAATCGAGCTTCAACTGGTACGCCGCCAGCACAATGCCCATGCTCCAGACGCGAATCGGGGTGAAGGGCGGAAAGTGGGTCGGGACTCCCGGCGGGACCGGGTTGACAACATTCGTTGTATCTATCATCCCCTGCGAATCCGTCGGGAAGATAATTGGCTCGGCATCCCTCTGGTAAAAGGTGATTTTGCCGGGTTCGGTCCTGGTTTTGGACAAGTTGAATCCGTAAGCAGCGGCGACTTGTTTGATGATCCAGTGCCAGTCCTTATATTCCAGGAAGGCTTGGTCGCGGCGCAAAACGCCATCAGCATCTCGTTGCGTGGAAATGTTGGCGATGCGCCAGGCGTTGGTCCTGAAAAGCGTGTCTGGCAGAAGATCCTGGTCCGCCGCCAAAATGACGTTCCCGGAATTTGTCAGTTGCCGGGCAAAATAATCATCCGACGCCATGGACGAGCCATCGGGCAACGGGACCGGCGGCTGGTCCGGCCGTCTTTCGGCAAAAAGGACATCGAATGCCACCGCTTTGGCCCCCTGCCTGGACAATTCCTCCAAACCCCGCCCATACACCTGCCTGGGCCAATACAAGCCGAAGCGATATCCAAACTCGCCGCTGTTGACCGCCGCGATGGCGTTGTCGCTGATTTCAACCACGCCGAGATTGGTCGCGTCATCGGAGGAATGGCTGGCATAATTGTGAGCCAGCCGGACCCGCCAGTCATAGGTCATCCATTCCAGGCGCTGCAAGGCCGGGAGGCGGGTCATCTCCAGAACGCAAACACCAAGTATCACCGGTGCGGCAATGAGACAGATCGGCGATTTAAGAAAATTCAGGCGCACTGGCTGGAGTTAAGCAAAAAGCCCGGAGCAACACAAGCCGCTCCGGGCGGAAAAAATCCAACAGCAGACGGCGTCCAACCGCCGCCCGGCCTACGAAGACGATCCGCCTTGAGGCGGGCCAGTGCCACCGGGGAAGGGAGTTCCAGGATTGGGCCCTCTGGGACCGGGTGCGCCGACACCCGGCGGCGGCACTTCCAGGATGAGGGCATTGATTTGATTCTGATAATTCTCAATAATAAAAGCCTTCATTTGTGTGACGTCCTTTCCTATTTCCCATGACATGCCGGTGGTCAGGGTATGCGTGACCGTTACGCCATTAATGACGGCTGAAACCGTTATCACGCCCGTGATGCTGCTGAAGGTCACATCGAATTTGCCATCCGGCGTGGGAATGGCTTCCACCAGGAAATCGGTGCCGCGAATGCCGGCCACGCCGTGGGGCGTCACGATTTCATAACGGGAATTGGCTGTAATCTTCTTTACGTTGCCAATCACCGAGCCGCTTTCCAAGTTCAGCATCGTGGTGGTGTCCCCTTCGCGGGCGCTGCCGACATAGAACATGGTCGGGATCTTCAGGGTTGTGTTGTTGGTCAGCCGGACGGCGGATGCCGTGCCGTTGACGCTAATATCAGCCATGCCATCAGGGCCGGTCCGGATGGTGATGCCGGGGGCGAATCTCATGTTGGGCTTTACAGGCAACCAGGGGCCATTCTGCACGTCCTGGTACTGCACCGTGCCGTGAACGGCTCTGACGGTTGCTTTGCCTTCTTTGCGGCCTTCTTCCGCAGAACGAAGAGTGGTTACGCCTGCCAGGGCAAGCACCAGAACACACGCCAGCACGATTTGAGTTCTTTTCATAACATTGGTAATGATGATGTTGTTTACTTGCGATTATTTTGGCCCTTTTTCGAAAATTGTCAATTTATTAATCTCGTCTCAATTGCCTCTCTTATAAACCGTCCGAAAATGCCTGTCCATATCATTTTTTATACAGCGCGTGCGGATCGGCCATCTTCTCGTTGACCATGATCAGCAACCAGAAAGTGCTCTCCTGCCAATACAGGTCCTGCGAACGTTGCAACCAGCGCTTGGCCGCGGGATAGTCGCCCAGTTCAACGCAATGACGGCCCAGAAAGAAGGCCACATGGGCATTGTTGGGGTCCAGTTTTTCCGCCAGGTCAAAATAGGCGCTGGCCTGGTTGGTTTCCCCAATCCAATCCAGGCACATGCCCTGGCGCATGGGGACGAAAGCATCCAAAGGGTTTGAGGCCATGCTTTTGGCGTACCACTGCATGGCTTGCCTGGCTTGGCCTTCGTAGCCGGGATTGCCTTGCAGGCTGGACATACGATAATACTCACCCAGGTTGTAGGAATTTTCGTAGTTGGCCGGCTCCGCTTCACACGCCTTCTCAAGGCCGGCCAGCCGGTCGTTCCACGAGGCGGTTTCGTCCGACGCCCGATGCTGCCAGAAGGCTTCGCGCCCCCGGCGCGCCCCCTGTGCCGCCAGGCAGACCATGGCTGCGGCCATTATGACAGTCAGCAGTATTTTCCCAAGGCAACGCGGGTTTTTCCAAAAGCGTTCGGTGGCAAAGCGCCACTGCGCGCTGATCAGCGCCATCAACGTGACGGCGATGGCGGCATTGGCCGGAACATGCATGTCAAAATCCACCACGGAATGAAACAGGAGGGCCAGCAGGCCCAGGCAGGCGCCCATCAGAAACGCCGACTTGTCACTTTTTTGCGCTGCGCCAGTTTCCAGGTCGGCCCGGCGCAAGGCGGGCCAGGTTTTCAAAGCGCCGTAATACAGCAAAGCGCAAGCCGCCGCGATGATGGCCAGTCCGGTCACACCCCATTCAGCGAGAGTATTGAGATAATCGTTGTGGGCGTAAACGGGCCGCGTTTGCGCCAGCGCAGTGGGTGGCCGGTAACGGGCAAATTCGGAATCAAAGTGCCCCGGACCGCCTCCCCACAACGGATGATCTTCAAAAATATGGATGGCAGCAGACCAATAATCGAAGCGAATGTCCGCCAGACGGCCGGACTTGAAAGCCGCCTCAAAGCGCTTTTGCACCGAGCCAAATTCCACGTCGAAAGCAATGCCCACGGCAACAAGCCCGGCCAGGACGCCCAGGGCGGGGAGCCAATAACCCCGCTGAAAGAGAAGCACCAAACAAAAGACAAGCAACATTGCGCTCGTGGCGAGAATGCCGCCCCGTGAAAGAGAAACACCGATGCCAGCCAGCATGGCCAGGGCGCAGTAGGCGAGCAATACCTTCATGGTGGGCGTGAACCGGCTCATCAGCATGTAAGACAGCGCCAGCGGAACGATCATGCCCAGAAATCCGGCCAGATGATCGGGGTTTATATAGGTTCCGCCCCCGCGGCCGAGGAACGCCTCGCGCCGGGCGAAGCCCCAAACGCGCGGATACTTCGTGGCAAACTGAAATACCGCGTCCCATGACAACAGCAATCCCAGCGCGATCAAACAGAGGGTGAGGATCGTGGCCGATTCACGGCGATGAAAATTGTTGAGAATGATGAAGAACAACGAGGCATAGACAATGATTTCGATCAACTCCTGCCGGGCAACGTATTCAATCAGGACCAGGCGGCAGCGAACCAGCGCATAGAGCACAAAGACCAAAACCGCCCAGCATATGGGCGGCCAAAGCAGTTGGAAGGATCGCTGCGCCCAGATGCGCACCGCCCACAAGCCCAGCGCCAGAATGGTCAGTCCTTGAATGACCAAAAACGCGGGAGCGGGGATGCCCCCGAAAGCCAGCGGCCCCCAAAGCACGATCAGCACCACCGCTCCGAGAATGCCTCTTTCGCAAAAGACATCCAGCCGTTGGGGCAACCGGCTTTGCGCCGGCCCCTCCGCATTGGCCTGTTGAACAGCAGACAAGACCGATGGTCAGCTCAGAAATTCCCGCGGATCCGTGATATGGCCGGTCAACGCGCTGGCGGCAACGGTGGCGGGCGATGCCAGAAAAACCTGCGACTCTTTATGGCCCATCCGCCCGGGGAAGTTTCGGTTGGTCGCGCTAATGCACTTTAAAGGGGCGTTCATGCGCCCGAATGTGTCCACCGGACCGCCCAGACACGCGGCGCACCCGGCGTTTTCCGTCATCTGCACTCCGGCGTCCGTCAGAATTTGCCAGATCGTTCTATCGCCCCAGCGGGCCGTCTGCAAATCATGCACGATTTCCGGCGTGGCCGGGACGCCGAAAGTGTCAATGACCACTTTTCTGCCGCGCAACACGCGGGCAAACTCGACGAAATCGCTCGTCTTGCCCCCGGTGCAGGAACCGACGTAGGCCCGGTCCAATTTTGTGCCGGTCAATTCTTTGGCCAGCTTGCGTTGTCCGGGGTCGGGATGGCAGGCGACAATCGGTTCAAGCGAGGACAAATCGACCGTCAACTCATAGACGAACTTTTCCTTCCTGTCCCGTTCGACGGGTTGATAAGTTTCCTTGGTGCCGTTGAGCTTGCAACGTTGGTCCACGACCGCCCTGGTTTGGTCGTCAAACTCAAACATCGCATTCTTGCCCCCGGCCTCGATGGCCATGTTGGCAATCGTCATCCGGTCATCCATCGTCAGGTGCTCAATCCCCGGCCCGTCGAACTGGAGGGCGCGATACGTCGCGCCGTCAAAACCAATCTCCCCGATGCAATGCAGGATGATGTCCTTGGCCATGACGCCGCGTTGCAATTGGCCTTCGAGGCGGAAATGCATGGTTTCCGGGACTTTCAAAAGCAATTTGCCCGTGCCCATGACAAAGCCGGCGTCCGTATTGCCAATGCCCGTGGCAAATTCGTTGAAAGCGCCCGCCATGCAGGTGTGGGAATCGGTGCCAAAAAGAATTTCCCCCGGCCGCGTGTGGCCCTTTTGCGGCAGGGCCGTGTGGCAAACCCCCGCGTAATGCGACCCGTGCTGCCGCTGCAAGGCGCCCTTGCCCGGATCGAATTTCCACGTTCCATTCGCGTCATCGATCACGTCGTAAAAGTAAGGCAGATTCTGCTCGCGCACGAACTGGCGCAAAATATCCACATTGCGATTGGACTTGGAATCCGCGGTAAAAATGTAGTGATCGGGGATGATGACGACCTTGTGGCGGTCCCACACTTTGGCCTCGGGGCCGAACTCGCGTTTAAAAACGCCAATCGTGCCCGGCCCGCAAACATCGTGGGTCATCAGAATATCGGTTTGGACCCAGATATTGTCGCCGGCCTTGACCTTCTTTTTGCCCGCGGCCCGGGCCAGAATTTTTTCGGTTAACGTCATAACACGAGCCACAGGTTAACCGACCCTGGCTTTGCCCGCAACCCCGAAAGCTGTTCCCGCGCGGGCATTCGAGGTTCGGGGCAAACTGCAGCGCTTTGAATTTCTCAAGAGAATCTGCCCCGAAAAAAACCGTGAAAATTTCCGCTTTTTTCCGCCAAATATCCATAACATGCTGTCGTAAAGGCACTTGTGAAACATCGGAGCTTTAGCCTTTCGCCTTGCTTCAGCCATTTCCTTCAACCCGTCGCCACCCCGTCACGTTGCAGGATAGTTAAATTGGCTGGAAAAAGACTTGCCGGGGCGGGCGAAAAGGGATAAAAATAAGGCGGCACTGGCGCACCGGGTGGGCCAAAAACGACCATGACGCTCAAAATGTGAAGCGCGGCCGCGTGCCAAGTTTGTGCCAATAGTAACTGACGCATGCACAACCAAATTGTTTTCTCCTTTATAGGCGATGGCGCGGGACCGGTTTACAACCGGCCAGAAAAGAGTCCGGTTTGAATTCACCCTCATCGGACTTCCGGCGGAAAAAAAGAGCATGAAAGACATTCATTCAGTAATCGCAGTCGCGGGAGCAATGGCGCTGTCCATCATGCCCGTTGAGACTTACGCCCAGCTTTTAGCCGGCACCAGCGGGGCCGGAGCAGGCCTGGTGTACGCCTATCAGAGCGGGACGAACTGGACGGCCATCTCCCCCCCGCTGGGCGATGCCGTTCTGGACATTATCAATTTCAACGGGACACTGTACGCCGCCACGATGTCCTATAACCTGGGTGGCGAGGTGTGGCAATACAATGGCGGCGCTTCATGGACGGTCATCGGGACCAACCTGGATGAGGTGGTCTGCGCTCTGGCAATTTACAACGGTCAGCTTTATGCCGGAACGGTTGGCACAAACGCCGGCAACGTGTATCGCTACAACGGCACCAACTTCGTTTATGCAGGCACCGTGGCAAACTTCACTGGAATCCGGGCGATGTACAGCTCGTCGTATGGCTATCTCCAACTCGGTGACATTGAAAGCGATGTTTTCGGACATTATGATGGGACCAATTTCTATTTCGACGCTGACTTTGCCAACAGTTGCGTCGTTGATTTCGCCGAGTACAACAACGAGTTATATGCTGGCACGGAGGAATGTGCTTACCTGTTCGGTTCCACCAATGGCATCAACTGGACGATAGCTCTGGACTGTCCCAACAACGCTTACGCATTGTGGGAATTGGAGCCGTTCCAAGGTCAGTTGTACCTTGGCTATAGCGATGGGACGCTTGCTTACATGGACTCCTTGAACGTCTCGCACAGCGTCTTGACTGTCTCCGATAGTATCATTTCCATGGTGGCCGGAGGGAACACCACGCTTTACTTCGGCGCCGGGGCAGAGGCGGTGGGGGACGCCACCGGCTCCGGCCCCGGGTATGCTTACGCCTACACAGGGAACGGCTCGACTAACGCCACGCTGATTTCCGGTCCCATGGGGGCCGGCGTTCAGTGCCTGTATTACCCATCCGACCCTTTGCTCATCACACCGGCATGGGGGTTTGCCGCCGGCGGTGGAGTTGGAGGACCATTCAGCATAACCAACCAAAGCTTTACCTTGGCCAACACAGGGACAAATTCACTAAACTGGTCGCTCCTGAACACTTCAGACTGGCTGGATGCCTCGCCTGGCGGCGGCACACTGGCGGCCGGCGGAACGACCAACGTGAACGTGTGGCTAAACTCCAATGCCCACACTTTGCCTCTCGGAGTTTATACTGCGACTGTATGGTTTACCAATCTGAGCGACGGGGTTGGGCAAGGCCGCCAATTCACTTTGACCGTGAACGGCCCGCCAGTCCTCACCTGCCCTGGCCACATGACCGTGACGGCCACGAACCAATGCGAGACGGTGGTCAATTATACAGTGACGGTCAGTGGCGGCTGTGCGCCGATCACGACCACCTGTGTGCCACCCAGCGGGAGCGTGTTCACGAATGGCGCCACCACCGTCAATTGCAGCGCGATGGACGCCTGCGGCCAGTCCAACAGTTGCAGCTTCACGGTGACGGTGTCGCCGCCGCCGCCGCCAGTCCTCACCTGCCCTGGCCACATGACCGTGACGGCCACGAATCTATGCCAGACGGTGGTCAATTATCCCGTGACGGTCAGCGGCGGCTGTCCGCCGATCACGAGCAACTGTGTGCCGCCCAGCGGGAGCGTGTTCCCGAATGGCGCCACCACCGTCAATTGCAGCGCGACGGACGCCTGCGGCCAGTCGGCCAGTTGCAGCTTCACGGTGACGGTGACAGTATCACCGCCACCGCCACTGAGCATCACATCCCCTGGCAACGTGACCGTGACGGCGTGCTCGCCCGAGACGGTGGTCAATTATGCCGTGACGGTCAGTGGCGGCTGTCCTCCGATTACGACCAACTATGTGCCGCCCAGCGGGAGCGTGTTCCCGATCGGCGCCAGCACCGTCAATTGCAGCGCGACGGACTCCTGCTGCCAGTCGGCCAGTTGCAGCTTCACGGTGACGGTGGCGCTCCCGGCCGGATTCATTGACAACTCGACCGACGGCTTGGTTTCGTATTGGCCATTAGACGCCATCAACAACAACCAATCCACGCCGGACGCGCAAGGCGGCTACGATCTGGTGCCTCGAGCCGGATCCAGTATCACGACCTTCTCGGGCGCCGGCATCACCCTGTCTCATTCCGGTGGATGTCGTGGCACCAATGGGTACTTGACATTGGGAAACCAAGGCTTGCTGGGCTATCAATCTCCTCAGAATTGCTGGGGCACGCCCTCGACCCCTTTGCCGCCGACGCAGTTCCCGAACTACACGATTTCACTGTGGGTCAAAGGAGTGCTCAGCAACATGCCTGCGGGGGGAGGAGATCGCATCTTCGCTTCAGCCTGCAGTCAAAGCCCCTCGCCGGTTTCGGACCTGGAAACCGGCGGCTCCGGCGGAGCCAGTTATGACGAACCAACGAGTGTGTTGGACAATTTTGTCCGACAGAACGGCGGCACCGAGTTCACCAACAGCCAGGGAACGATATTTGCCAACTATAGCGGCGGCACGCACCGGCAAATCAACGCCCGCCCGTGGGATGGCAAGTGGCACAATCTGACGTTGGTGGCGCAAATGATTACCAACGAGCCTCAGCCGGTCATCCAGCCGATCGCGGCGCCGGAACCACCAGCCAATGGAAGCCTCACCATCACGTTTAGTTCCATGCCTTTGGATTCTCTCTTAACCAACAGCAGCATAGAGGCGCCCTTCCTGACACCATTCGGCAACGCCGTGACCCAGGCTAATACGAATCAGAATTACATACTGCAAGCGTCCACCAATCCGGCAGGTCCATGGACGCAGGTCTCCACGAACGCCACCGCTGTCGGATACGGATGCCTGTCGCTCACAGATCCCAACGCGACGAACGCGACTGCCTTCTATCGTGTGCTTCAGCCCGCTGGCCCGCCAGGCTGGATTTACGTCGTGCAAGTCTGGTCGATTTACATGGATGGCCAATTCATCAGCAGTTCTTTGCAGTACAGCAATGGCATCAATGGCGCCAATACCGAGGTGCCTGTGGGCATACCCGTCCCGGGAATTACCCCCCAGGGAGGCAGCATCTATCTGCAAAATACGGGCAATATGCCGGGCGGTTCAGACCCGGATGCCATTCAACCGCCCTTGGGCATCTGGGCCTGCGACCTGTTTGCCATTGGCGGCCTGTTCCGCTCCTGCGGCGCGGGCAGTTATCTTCCCGCCGGAACAGCGATTGACGCCGCGGCCGTGTGGAAACGGGCCTTAAGCCAGACTGAAATCTCCAATTATATGGCCAACGGCATTACCAATCCCGCTGGAGCCGTTCCGTTGACGGTCACATTGACGGAAGATTTTCCGGCTGTGGCGGTGGGCGACGTCGAGAACCTCAATTGGACCGGGGCTGCAAACGCCGCGTCATTTGTCTTGCAGCCTGGCAACCTCGATGTGACTTCAGACACTGTCTCGGGCATTGGCTTCACCAACGAGGTCATTACCACCAATATCACCAACACCATCACAGTGTTATGCAACGGCTTAAGCGTCACTTCCGCCCCCGTTTCGGTGATCGCCGTGCCCGGCGTCGCCGCTGGCTGGCACTATATCGACAGTTTTACGTACCTGCCCAATGGATGGATTAATGGCCAGGGCGGCTGGGACAACGGTCCCTGGCAGAATGCGAGCGCCGACATTTATGGCAACTGGGGCAATGACCCTTCAAGCCCCGGTTTTTCTTCCGCTCTGCTCAATATGGAAGTCTATACTGGCGCGGGTACTAATGATATTGGCCTCGCTAACAGGTATGCCTCCTTTGACGGATCGCCCCAATCGCCAGGCGTGGTCGGCGAGGGTGGCCTGGCCGGGAGGAAGCTCGGCGGCGACTCCATTCCGGCAGGCGGATACGGCACGCTGTTTTTCCGTTTTTACCTCGATCCCAGTGTCAATCAACCGGATAACAACAACCTCGACGGCCTGATTCCCGATGTGGATTGTAATGTGGGCCTCACGGACAAGGCCTTGCGGGACCCGATTGACTTCGACGGCTTCAACGGGGATGCCGGACCGGCCATTTTCATCCTTCGGAATGAAACCGGCTTTGGCGGCCCGATTGATCTCAACTGCACCAATGGCCCCGCCGCCATGGCGCTCTCGCCGGGGGGATACTCCTGGGTACAGGACACCCTTCATAACCCCGCTGGCAATGGCTTGGCAGCGGGCCAGGTTTACGACGTCTGGATTGACTTCACAAACTGCCCGGCCGAGGTGTCCGGCGGCATCGGGTCCGGCGCGCCCGGGCACCCCGCCACGCAAACCAATGGCTGTTATTACAGGGTGTGGCTGCAAGCGGCGGGGGGGCCGAATGCATGGCCCAATCGCACCAACTTGTTCGAGGACATTACGGCGACCAACAGCGCCTTGGGCATCAGTTATCCGCAAGGCTGGCTGGTGACGGGCCGCGACATGGCCACCAATGCCAACCTTTCGGGTAACTACGGCGCCCAGCCGCCGAGCGAATTGCTAAGCGCCCTGTTCCTCTGCACCTCCAAGCAAATCTCAACCGAAGACACGAATATGCTTCGGTTTGACGACTTCTACCTCAGCTCGTGCGGGTACAACTCAACATTGCCGGTGCCCGATCCCGCCGCCGCAGCCTTTGGTCCGGAAAACTCATATTGATGAGTCAAATACAACAATAATGCCGGAAGGGCCGCAGAGCGGACGTTTTGGCGAAAACCGCTCTGCCGCCACAAGCGATTGGGGAAGGGGTTCCGCGCCATCGCCTGTTTTTATTTCGGGGATGATCCCTTTTCCGGTCGAATTGCGCACTGTTGGATGGAAAGGCGTGTCAATGGATAATGGTTAATGGACAATGGGTAATTCCGGAATATTCGGTGTACGGCTCACGCTCCGCTATCGGCCCAATCTTGACTTTGACGGGGATTGGCCAAAGCTGTGGGGCTGAGGTATGAGTTTCAACCAGGACTCCATCGAACAGCTTCGCATCAAGCGCGGCCCGGAAACGAAGGGTTCCTCCCCTTGGTGGCTCGCCGGGACCGTCCTCCTGGCCGCTCTTGCGGCGGGCGCGGCGTTTTGGTGGCATGGCCGCGCCGACAGCGTGGAAGTGCAGACCGTCCCGGCCCGTCAGATCGCCGGCGGCGGGGCCGACCGGACGATCCTGAACGCCTCCGGCTATGTCACGGCCCGGCGGCAGGCGACCGTTTCCGCCAAGGTCACGGGCAAGGTCATGGAGGTGTTGATCGAGGAGGGAATGAAAGTCAAGGAAGGCCAGGTCCTGGCCCGGCTGGACGATTCCAATGTCAAGACCAGCCTGGACGTTGCGGAGGCTGAGTTGCAGTCCACCCGCCTTTCCCTGGAAGAAACGCGCGCCCAACTCAAACAAGCCGACCTCGAATTCGCGCGCGACACCGACCTGGCCAACGCCAAGCTCATCTCACCATCCGATCTCGACAAGGCCGAGTCCGACGCCATGACGTTGCGGGCGCGCGTCAGCCGCCAGCAGCAGGACATCACCACCGCCGAACGCCAGGTCGCGCTCTGGAAACAGCAGATTGAAGACATGGTCATCCGCGCGCCCTTCGACGGCGTGGTCACGACCAAGAACGCGCAGCCCGGCGAAATGCTTTCCCCCATTTCCGCCGGCGGCGGGTTCACCCGGACGGGCATTGGCACCGTGGTGGATATGAACTCGCTCGAGATCGAACTGGACGTCAACGAGAATTACATCAACCGCGTCGAGCCGGCCCAACCGGCTGAGGCGACCCTGGACGCCTACCCCGATTGGAAAATCCCCTGCAAGGTCATCGCCATCATCCCCACGGCGGACCGCCAGAAATCGACCGTCAAAGTGCGTGTCGGTTTTGACAAGCTCGACCCCCGCATTCTGCCCGACATGTCGGTCAAAGTGGCCTTTCGCGAGACCGCCGCCGCTCCCGTGTCCGTCACCCGCGCCGCCCTCGTTCCCAAAAGCGCCCTCCTGAGCCAGGACGGCCACGATGCCGTGTTCGTCGCCCGGGAGGGACGCGCCGAAGGACGCGCCGTCACCGTCCTGGACACCCAGGGCGACGACGCGGTGTTGAGCGCGGGCGTGAGCGCCGGCGAAATAATTGTTGTCAATCCGCCGCCCGCCCTGAAAGATGGGGCGGCGATCAAGGAGAAAAAACCATGAGCCAAAGTCAAACCACCAACGGCGCCCTGGTGCGGGTGGAGCGCGTCGAAAAAGTTTTCCATCGCGGCGCCGAGGACATCCATGTGCTGGCGGACTTGAGTCTGGAGGTTCCCGCCCGCGAGTTCCTCGCCCTGATGGGGCCGTCCGGATCGGGGAAGACCACGCTGCTCAATTTGATCGGGGGATTGGACCGCCCCACCCAAGGCACGGTCACGGTGGGCGGTGAGCGCGTGGACCAGCTTTCCGACCGGGAACTGGCCCGTTGGCGCGCCCGGCATGTTGGTTTCATTTTCCAGCTTTACAACCTCATGCCCATGCTGAACGCGGAACAAAACGTGGAACTCCCGCTGCTCCTCACCCACCTTTCCAAGGCCCAGCGCAAAGAGCACGTCCAGGCCGCCCTGGCTGTCGTCGGCTTGTCCCACCGCGCCAAACATTTTCCGCGCACGCTTTCCGGCGGCGAACAGCAACGGGTTGGCATCGCCCGCGGCATTGTCACCGACCCCACCCTCCTCCTCTGCGATGAGCCTACCGGCGACCTGGATCGCAAGGCCGGCGACGGCATCCTCGATCTGCTGCAAGCCCTCAACCGCGAACACGGCAAGACCATCATCATGGTCACCCACGATCCGCACGCTTCGGCGCACGCCGGACGAATCGTTTACCTCGACAAAGGCCAGCTCGGCAACGAACCCCTCAAATGAAATTCGCCCCTCTGATTTGGAGCAATCTCAAGCGCAAGAAGCTGCGGACCTTCCTGACCCTTCTTTCCATTCTGGTCGCCTTCGTTTTGTTCGGGCTGCTGATGGCCATCAAACAGGCCCTTTCCGGCGGTGTGCAATTGGCGGGCGCCGACCGCCTGATCGTGCGCGACAAGGTTTCCATCATCCAGTTCCTTCCCGAAAAATACAAAGCGCGCATGGAGCGGATTCCCGGCGTCTCCCTCGCCACCCATCAAACTTGGTTCGGCGGCATCTATCAGGACCCGAAGAATTTCTTCATGCAAAACCCGGTCATTCCCGGCGAATTCCTCGAGATTCATCCCGAATTCATCCTCCCGCCGGAACAGATGAAGGCTTGGCTCCAAACCCGCACCGGCGCGATTGTCGGCCGGAAAACCGCCGATCGTTTCCACTGGAAAATCGGCGACAAGGTCCCCATTCGCACCACCATCTTTCCAAAGGACGGCGGCAACGACGTTTGGGAATTCGACATCGTCGGCATCTTTGACGGCCGGGACAAAGGCACCGACACCACCCCGATGTTTTTCCGCTACGATTACTTCAAAGAAGCGTGCCCCTCCTGGGCCAAGGGGCAGGTCGGCTGGTACACCATTCGCATCCAAGACCCGGCCCAAGCGGCCGAAGTGGCCAAACGCGTGGACCAGGAATTTGCCAACTCCTCCTCGGAAACCAAGACCGAGCCGGAGGGCGCGTTCCTCCAGGGCTGGGCCGGCCAAATCTGCAACATCACCTTGATCGTCGGCTCCATTCTGGGCGCGGTCTTTTTCACCATGCTTCTGGTTTCCGGCAACACTATGGCCCAATCCGTGCGTGAGCGGACGGGAGAGCTGGGTGTGCAGAAGGCCATCGGCTTCAGCAACGCCCAGATCGTTTCGCTCGTCCTGGCCGAATCCTGTCTGCTCACCGTCCTCGGCGGCGCGCTCGGTCTCGGTCTGGCCTGGATGCTCACTTCGCGCGGCGATCCCACCGGCGGCCTTTTGCCGTTGTTCTTTTTACCCATCCCCGATTTGTTCCTCGGCCTGGGCATCAGCCTGGCGCTCGGTTTGGTGACGGGATTTTTCCCCGCCCTCTCCGCCATGCGGCTGCGTGTGGCCGACGCCTTAAGGAGAATGTAACATGGCCGGCCCCATCAATTGGCTTTTGCAAATCGCGTCCATCGCCAAATTCGGGTTCCTCAGCATTCCCCGCCGGCGCGGCGCGGTCGTGGCCACGGTCATTGGCATTGCCGGCGTCGTGACCGTCCTGGTCGGCGTCCTCTCCATTTCGGCCGGCTTCAAGCAAGCCATGACCGCTTCCGGCTCGCCGGACACCGCGATTGTCCTGCGCAGCGGCGCCGACAACGAAATGGTCAGCGGCTTCGGACGCGATGAAACCCGCATCATTGCCGACTCCCCCGGCGTGGCCCGCTCCGCGCAAGGCCCTCTTGCCTCCGCCGAACTTTTCGTCATTATAGACATCCCCAAACGCTCCACCGGAGCGGACGCCAACGTTCCCTTGCGCGGCGTCGAGCGCGCCGCCTTCCAGGTCCACGACAACTTCAAAATCATCCGCGGCAGAATGTTTGACTGGGGCAAGGACGAAGTCGTTGTCGGCAGCGGCGCCGCCCAGGAATTCGCCGGGCTGGACGTCGGTTCCGCCATCAAGGTTGGACGGGCCGATTGGCCCGTCGTCGGGATCTTTTCCGCCAACGGGGGGGTGGCGGAATCGGAGATTTGGACCGACGCCACCGTGCTCCAGGAAGCCTACCATCGGGGCGACAGCTTCCAATCCGTCCAGGCCAGGCTCATTTCCCCCGGCGCTTATGCGCAGTTCAGGGATTCGCTCACCGCAAACCCGCAACTCAACGTCAAAGTCGAGCGCCAATCCGAGTATTACGCCGAGCGATCCGAAACCATGACGCGGCTTATCACAACCCTGGGCTTCCTCATCGCGTTTCTCATGGCCATCGGCGCCGTCTTCGGCGCCTTGAACACCATGTACAGCGCCGTCTCCACCCGTACCCGGGAAATCGGGACCCTGCGCGCGCTGGGTTTCGGCGCCGGCGCGGTCGTGGTCGCGCTAATGATTGAATCCCTGGCCCTGGCCCTGGTTGGCGGCGTCATTGGCGGCAGCCTGGCCTATATCGCCTTCAATGGATTTCATACCTCGACCATGAATTTTCAGAGCTTCAGCCAGGTGGCCTTTGCCTTCCGCGTCACCCCGCAATTATTGCTGCGCGGGATCGTCTGGGCTGCCGTCATCGGGCTTATCGGCGGCCTTTTCCCCGCCCTCCGCGCCGCCCGCCTGCCCGTGGCCGCCGCCCTCCGCGAACTGTGACGCAGGGTGTGATCCCTTTTGCGTCCGAATTACGCACTGTTGGATGGAAAGGCAATTATATGAAGCGAACTATCTTATTCCTGGCGGGCCTGGCAGCCGTGTGCGGCCTGGCGATTCACTATACGGCACAATCCTCGAAGCGGAGCGCGACGCCGGCTGCGCCTGCGGTGGCTGAAACCGCGGCTGATTCAGCAACAGCGGATGCGCCGAAGACAAAGCCGCATCAGGTGGCGCAACGCGAAGCGCGCATGGATGCCGCTGTCTCCGTCTCCAATCAGGCCGCTTCCGCCCCGGCAGCGGGGAGCGTGGAAGCGATTGCGTTCAGAGCGGCCATGGATACTTTGGTGTCGCCGCATTCCACTTATGCCGAGAGACAGGCGGCATGGAAGCAATTGCAGGACTCAGGCCGCCTGGCGGACGCTGCCGCCGAATTGGAGCAACTCATGGCCAATGACCCGAAGAATGCCTTGTATCCATCCGCTCTCGGTCAAGCCTATCTCAAGCTGTGCGCCACGACCACAGACGTTCGGCAGCAGGCGATCTGGGCGATGACCGCCGACGAGGATTTTGAGACGGCGCTGAATCTTGATCCGTCGAATTGGGACGCGCGCTACACCAAGACGGTCGCGATGACTTACTGGCCCGCCAGTCTGAACAAGGGCGATGAGGTGATCCAGCAGTTTAACACGCTGATCGCCCAGCAGGAACAGCAGCCGCCCCAGCCGCAGTTCGCCCAGACCTACGAATGGCTCGGCAAGCAATACCAGAAAGCCGGCCAGACGGACGCCGCCCGGCAGGTTTGGCAACGCGGGGCCGCGCTCTATCCGGACAATCCATCCCTGCAAAACCTGCTGGCGGCGTCCGCGACGCCGCAGCAGTAATCTGCTTTCAAGCGCGGCTCGGAATGAATACGCTCGATCACATGAAACGCGAGCCGGATAGCGCAGAGGCCAGCCGCGAAGAGTCATTGTTCGACGCCGCGCTGGCTCTCCCGCCCGAACAACGCGCCGCTTATCTTGACAAAGAATGCGGACCGGACGCGGCCTTGCGCCAGCGCGTGGCGGCCTTGCTCAAGGCCTACGGCCAATCAGACGGTTTCCTGGAAGGGCCGCCGGCGGCGGCGGGACCGTCGGGCACAAGGGTCGCGGCTGTTCCGCCCGCCGAAAATCCGGGCGACATGGTCGGGCGCTATAAAATCCGCGAGAAACTTGGCGAAGGCGGCTGCGGAGTGGTGTATGTGGCCGAACAGACCGAACCAGTGCGGCGGCGGGTGGCGCTGAAAGTCATCAAGCTGGGAATGGACACCCGCACGGTGATTGCGCGATTCGAAGCCGAACGCCAGGCCCTGGCCATGATGGACCATCCCAACATCGCCAGGGTCTTGGACGCGGGCACGACCGCTTCCGGACGGCCCTACTTCGTCATGGAACTGGTGCGCGGGATCAAGATCACGGAGTACTGCGACCAGAACAACCTGGAAACCGGGGAGCGCATTCGTTTGTTCATCCAGGTTTGCCACGCCGTGCAACACGCCCATCAAAAGGGCATCATCCATCGCGATCTCAAGCCCTCCAACATACTGGTCACGCTGCACGACGGCGTGCCCGTGCCGAAAGTGATTGATTTTGGGATCGCCAAAGCGACGGAAGGCCGGCTGACCGACCAGACGATTTACACCCAACTCTACGAATTCATCGGCACGCCCGCTTACATCAGCCCGGAGCAGGCGGAGATGAGCGAACTGGACATAGACACGCGCACCGACATTTACAGCCTAGGGGTGCTGCTCTACGAATTGTTCACCGGCAAAACGCCGTTCGATTCGCAGGAACTTCTCCGCTCCGGCCTGGACGAGATGCGGCGCACGATTCGGGAAAAGGAACCGCTCTCGCCCTCCACGCGCTTGAGCTTGATGGCCGCTGCGGACTTGACCACGACCGCCAAACGCCGCCGGGCCGAGGCGCCGCGCCTGGTGCATTTCATCAAGGGCGACTTGGATTGGATCGTGATGAAGGCGCTGGAGAAAGATCGCACGCGGCGTTTTGAAACCGCGAACGCGCTGGCGGCGGACTTGCAACGATTCCTCAACAATGAGCCGGTGGAGGCGCGCCCGCCGAGCAATGTCTATCGTTTCCAGAAGCTGGTGCGGCGCAACAAAATGGCGTTTGCGGCGATTTTTGGGATCGTGGCGGCGCTGGCCCTGGGCCTCGTTGTGTCGCTGAATTTGTATATCAAGGAAAAGGCGGCTTTGCGCCGCGCCCTCCAGGCCGAACAAGAGGAAGCGGGCTTGCGCAAACAGGCGGAGGCGGGGTTGGAGATCGAGCGCAAGCAGCGGGAGTACGCGGAAATCGGCAACAAGCTGTGGCGGGCCGGCGTGCTAATGAGTCAAGACCAATTTGACCAGGCCGAGGAGCTGATGAAGGAGGTTCCGCTCATTCCGCAGAGCGCCGCCATTTACAACGTCCTGGGGATGTATCAAGCGCGTTGGGGAAAGCTGGCCAGAGCCATCACCAACTACGCCAAATGCGCCACCGCCCAGCCGACCAACGACATCGGCTTCCATTGCCTGCTGCCGCTGCTGGCGCAGACCGGGCGCACCAATGAGTTCGAGCAGTGGCGGCGCAAGGCCTTGGACCAATTCGGGTCCACGGCCGATCCGGAGGCCGCCGAGCGGATGGCTTTGGATTGCCTGATCCTGCCGGCCCCGGACGAGGTCGCGCAACGCGCAGTAAAAATGCTTGACAATACCGCGGCCACGCCGCCCCGGCCCCCGGCGGAAGTCGCCAGGGGACTGGCGGAGTACCGCCAGGGACAATTTGCCCGCGCCGCCGCGCGCCTCCAAAAAGCGGTCTATCTCCAGGCGAACAACAACACGGCGAAGCAAGCCCGGGTGATCCTGGCCATGGCCCGCAGCAAGCTGGGCCAGGCCGGGGAGAAGCCGGTCATCAACGAAAAAGATTTTTCGCTCAGCGGCGGGGATTGGAACGAGCAAATGACCACCCTGTTGTTCGCCCGCGAGGCGCGGAGCGTCATTGTCAAATGAACGAAGTCACGCAACTTCTCCAGGCCCTGGACCGGGGCGAGGCGAAAAGCGCCGACGAACTGCTTCCATTGGTCTATGAGGAACTGCGCAAGCTGGCCGCCTCCAAGATGGCCCGCGAAGCGCCGGGACAGACCTTGCAGCCGACCGCGCTGGTGCATGAAGCGTGGCTCAGACTGGCGGGCGGCGCGTCTCTGCGGTTTAATGGCCGCGCGCATTTTTTTGGCGCGGCGGCGGAGGCGATGCGCCGCATCCTGATTGATCGGGCGCGGCGCAAGGCGGCCCGGCGCCACGGCGGCGGCCAGCAGCGCGTGGACATTGACGAAATTGAAATCGCCGCGCCCGCCCGGGACGAGGAACTTCTGGCGGTCAATGACGCCCTGGACAAATTCGCCGCGCTGGATGCGCCCAAAGCGGAGTTGGTCAAATTGCGTTTCTTTGCCGGATTGACCCTGGAGCAGGCGGCCGGGGTGCTCGGCGTCTCCGAGCCAACCGTCAAGCGATGGTGGGCCTACGCGCGGGCCTGGTTATTCGAAGAATGCAAGGCCACTGTATTGTCTCATAAATAACAGGTCGTGATTTCTACGGCTTTGGCTCAATGCGCTGCACGTCCTTGAACTTGTCGAAGTCGCGGTCAAAAGATGCGATGGGATTTTCCAGTTCGACCGCCGAGGCTGCAAGATAAGCGTCGGCGAAATGTGCGTTGCGGTCCCGGCACCGCTTTAAGGCATCCACAATGCGCCCTGATTCGACTGCTTCAATGCCGCGCGATTGCAAAAAGGCCAAAAGCTTTGTTGCAACTTCCTTCCGCTCCATGTCGTAAAATGATTCGAGTGTATAGATTAGTTCCGCGACGATAACAGGCAGGACGACGAGAACAACCTCTCCGTTATCGGCCCGTTCCACCAGACGACGCGCCTTGACGGCCATCTCCTGGGGTTCGCCGGTGAAGAACCGCGCCAGGACATTCGTGTCAACAAGCTGTCGTTGAATGGCCACGATTTTATTCGACCCCTTCCCCGGCCGCGTGCCGGCCGGCGGCCCGCGCCGCGGCTTCGCGTTCCGCGGCGCGTCCGGGAAATTTCCTGGGCGATTTGAGGCTTCCGAACAAAGCCAGGGCGCTCGGCTGGGGGCGCACGATCACGCTGCCATCGCCGCACACAGACCAAGTGAGGCGTTGGCGGGGCTTGACCTTGAGCGCTTGGCGGATTTCCTGCGGCACAGTGGTCTGCCCTTTATCTGTCAGTGTCGATGTTGACATGCAGTAACCTTACCACACCGCCTTGCATTACCGCAAGGGGAATAATTACCGAAAAAATCAGCATTGCCGGGACTGGAACCGAGCGAAAGGCTTGTCAGATGGTCTAAAGCATACCACCATGTGGCGGATCAGATGAATTTCAGGACGCGATTGTACAAACCGGCCTTGCTGGGAGTGGCGGCCATTCTGTTTTGCTTCGTGGCGCAAATGCAGGCGCGGCTCAATGTGGACCGCAAGCAACTGGGGTTGACCCGGGTGGACCCGCTGGAGAATGCGCCGCCCGTGCTGGCTTTTACCACGGTGGCCCTGGGCGGCTTCCGCGGGCTGATCGCCAACGCCCTGTGGATGCGCTTGAACGATCTGCAACTGGAGGACAAGTATTTCGAGATGGTGCAACTGTCCGATTGGATCACCAAGCTCCAGCCGCACATGGTGGCGGTCTGGCAATTCCAGGCCTGGAACATGGCCTACAACATCTCGGTCAAGTTCAAGAGCCACGAAGACCGCTGGCATTGGGTCCGGCGGGGCATTGAGTTGTTGCGCGACGAGGGCTTGCATTATAATCCCAATGAAACGCGGCTCTATCGGGACCTTTCCTGGCTTTTTCAACACAAAATCGGCGCCTACCTCGATGACGCGCACATGCTTTACAAACTGCGTTGGGCGCAGGAGATGCAGGGCGTCCTGGGTGGCCGGCCGGATTTCAAGGAATTGCTGGACCCCACCACGCCGGAAGCAAAGCAACGGGCGCGCCAGTTGCGGGAGATTTATAAAATGGACCCGAAAATCGTGCAGAAGGTCGATGAGGAATACGGCCCGTTCGACTGGCGTTTGCCGGACGCGCACGCGGTGTATTGGGCGGAATTGGGCCGCAGGTACGGCAGGCCGGAGGACCAGGAAACGTTGCGCCGCTCCATCTATCAGAGCCTGCAGCAGATGGGCATTCGCGGAGGAGCCCTCGACAGCTCGGTGACGAACGTGACCGCGCAGAATTTCATTCTTTGGCCCAATCTGGATCAGATCCCGGCCATCAGCGCCTCTTACGAAAAGATGATTGCCGAGGAGACCAATAATCCGCGCGGCCTGCAACAGAACATGGAAACGGCCCACAAGAATTTTCTCAAGCAGGCCATTTATTTGCTCTACGAGGATGGGCGCGAACAAAAGGCGCAGTATTGGTTCAATTATTTGAAAACCATCTACACCAATGCCTTCGTCGGCCCGGAGGCCGGCATGAGCGTGGAGGATTACGCGGTGAGCCAAATCGCCACAGACATCAACGAAACGGATATGAATAAAATCGAGGCCGCCATCCTGAGCATGTTTTACCGGGAGTTCATTTGCCTGATCAGAGACAACGACGCCCAAGCCGCCAATTACGAAAATATGGCGAAAAAAATCTGGACCTATTATCACCAGAGAACAAAGAGCGCCTCCATAGAGCGGGTGGGCTTGAAGCCGATCGCGCAATTGCAACAGTTTGAGTTGAACAAGGAGTTGGATCCCAACACGGGCCTGCCGCCTTGGGCCGCCGCCATTCTGCGCACGAAACTGAATCTGCCGCCGCCCCAAGCGCCCCCGCCCGCTGCCGCGCCCGGCCCGCCCGCCGCGGCGGGGCCTTAGCCTGTTCGGAACGAAATTCTGGTGATTAAATCGCGCCCGAAACTGTTTTGCAGCCGCTCGAGGATTTCCCGGCGGCGATACCGCACAATTTCATCCAGCCACACGCTGCTGTCCACCGTGACGAACAAAGTGCCTTTGCGGATGCCGGTCGGGCGGGCGTGGGCCACGATATTGGGGTCCAGTTGATGATGCCACACCTTGAGAATTTCCGTCTCCGCCTGCCGGCTGTCCATGCGCAAGCCGGCCAGGACGCGCGGCATGATGTCGGCGGCGGGCCGCGCGGAGGGTTGCCGCGCCGTTTCCGCCGCGCTCCAATCCCAGCGCCGCCATTGTGCCAGCGCCCGTTGCCGGGGGGCCGGCGCAGGCGCGGCGGGCCGGGAATGGCGATACGGGAACGACTGGTTCACGTCTCCACCGTAGCAAAGCGGGGCGCGGAATTCAACGGCAACAATCCAAGCCGGTTTCCGGCTCCTAATCCTGATCTTAATCTTAATCTTAATCCGAATGGTACGAGGACGATTAAGATTAGGATTAGGATTAGGATTAAGACTGGGAGCACTCAAAAAATGCGCCCCGGATGGATTCTCATTGCCCGCCACACCCCTTTCCGGTTAAAACCGCAGGCGCCATGACGACCGGCATTCGCATTAAAGACCTTCCCAAAAATGAGCGGCCACGCGAACGCCTGGCCGCATTGGGCGCGGAAGCGCTCAGCACCGCCGAATTGATTGCCATTCTTTTGCGCACCGGCATGACAGGTTTTTCGGCTGTCAAGGTCGCCGAACAATTGCTCGTCCAATTTAAGTCGCTCGACGCCCTGTCCCGCGCCTCCTTGGAGGAATTGAAAACCGTCAAGGGCGTGGGCCAGGACAAGGCCATCGCTTTGAAAGCCGCCTTTACGCTGGCCCGGCTCCTGGTCCGGGAATCGCAGGGAGATGCGCCCTTGCTCGACAGCCCGGAGCGGATCGCCGACTATTTGCGCGAGGACAACCGCCAATACGAAGTGGAACAATTCCAAGCCGTGCTCCTCAACACGCGGCGCAAACTCATTCGCGTCGAGCTTATCTCCCACGGCCTCGTCGATACCATCCTGATCCATCCCCGCGAAGTTTTCAGGGGCGCCATCGCCGCCAACGCCTCCGCCCTGGTCCTGGTCCACAACCATCCCAGCGGCGACCCCACCCCTTCCGAAGCGGACATCCGGGCCACCCGCGATCTGATCCGCGCCGGCCAGCTTTTAAAAATCGAGGTGCTCGATCACATCATCCTCGGCCGGCGCACCGCCGAAAACGGCCGGGATTACGCCTCCCTGCGTGAATTGGGCTTTTTCAACGCCTGAACCAGAAATGATTCATCCCACCGCCATCATTCATCCGGAAGCGCAACTGCACCCCGGCGTTGAGATCGGGCCTTACGTCGTGATCGACGGGCATGTTTCCATGGGGCCGGGCTGCCGCGTCGGCCCGCACGTTTATCTGACCGGCCATACGCGCATCGGGGCCAACAACCGCTTTTACGCCGGATGCGTCGTGGGCGAGGCCCCGCAAGACGTCAAATACAAGGATGAACCGGCTGAATTGCGCATGGGCGACAACAATCTGGTGCGCGAAGGCGCCACGGTGCATCGCTCGGCCAAAGCCGGCGGGGCCACCGTCATCGGCTCGAACAATTTTTTGATGGTCAATTCCCACGTCGGGCACAACGTGGTTTTGGGCGACCATGTCATTTTGGCCAACGGCGCCTTGCTGGCCGGCCACGTTGAAGTCGGGGACCGCGCCTTTATCTCGGGCAATTGCCTGGTCCATCAATTCGTCCGGGTCGGCACCCTGGCCCTCATGCAGGGCGGCTCGGCCATCAGCCGGGATTTGCCGCCTTACACCGTCGCCCGCTGGAGCAATGGCATGTGCGGCTTGAATGCCATCGGCTTGCGCCGCGCCGGGTTCAGCGCCGACGAACGATTGGAATTGAAGAAGCTCTATCACAAGCTCTTCCGCTCCGGGGAAAATTTGTCAGACGCCGTGGCCCAAGCCCGCCAGGAGTTCACCAGCGCGCCGGCCAAAGTTCTGCTGGAGTTTGTCGCCTCCGCCACGCGCGGCGTCTGCCGGGACGTCAGCAGGATGGCCAGGGGCGGAGGAAAAATTGATGAAGGGAACATTGACTAATTCCGCCCGCCCGGTGCAAATTCGGGAACTTTCTAACTTTGCGCTTTAAACTTTAAACTTTCTAATATATGCCGCCGAAAGCCGAAAAAGCCGCCGCCGCCGAAACCAAAGCCGCCGATCCCAAGATTTCCGCCGCCCGCCAGCGCGATCTGGAGGCGGCCATTTCATCCATCACCAAAGCATACGGCGACGGCAGCATTATGCGGCTGGGCGATGCCCGCGCCAAAACAGGCATCGAGGTCATCCCCACCGGCGCGCTGTCCGTGGACCTGGCCCTGGGCGTCGGCGGCGTGCCGCGCGGCCGGGTGGTGGAAATTTTCGGCCCGGAATCCTCCGGCAAAACCACCCTCATGCTCCACGTCATCGCCAACGCCCAGAAGGCCGGCGGTCTGGCCGCTTTTATCGATGCCGAGCACGCCCTGGACCCCGGCTACGCCAAAAAGCTCGGGGTCAATCTGGACGACCTGCTCGTCTCCCAGCCGGACAGCGGCGAGGAAGCCTTGAGCATTTGCGAAACCCTGGCCCGGTCCAACGCCTTGGACGTCATTGTCATTGACTCCGTCGCCGCCCTGGTGCCCAAGGCCGAATTGGAAGGGGAAATGGGCATGGCCACCATGGGCATGCAGGCGCGCCTGATGAGCCAGGCCCTGCGCAAACTCGCCGCCATTCTGGCCAAGTCCAAAACAAGCTGCATCTTCACCAATCAATTGCGCGAAAAAGTCGGCGTCATGTTCGGCAACCCCGAAACCACCCCGGGCGGCAAGGCCCTCAAGTTTTACGCCAGCATCCGCATCGACATCCGCCGCCGCGACACGCTCAAGGACGCGGCCGGCGTCGCCGTGGGCAACGCGGTCAAGGTCAAAATCGTCAAGAATAAAGTCGCGCCGCCTTTTGCCGAGGCCGAGTTTGAAATCATTTACGACCACGGCATCAACAAGGAAGGGAGCATTCTGGACGTTGGCATTGCCCATGGCGTGGTGGAGAAGAAGGGCGCGTGGCTGCAATTCGGGGGCGAGTTGATCGGGCAGGGCAAGGAGGCCGCCCGCCAGACCCTGGCCGAGAAGCCGGAACTGGCCCAAAAGATCGTCGCCGCCATCATGGCCCGGCGCAACGAAGCGGCGGCGCCTGCCGCGGCGGCATAATTCAAAACCGGTGGGGAGAGGTTCGGGATGAAATTGCCGGTGGATACTTTGATTGCACGCCGAAAGATCACGGACTATCTTCTGGCATGGCGTTTGGAGGTTCCGGACAAGACATGAAATACGAGATGTTCAGCAGAGTGGCGTTGAAGGCAAATCTCCCCAAGCATCGGCTGCGGCGCGGCGACTTGGCGACGATTGTCGATTACCACCAAGGCCGGCCAGGACAAGAACCGGGATACTCGCTGGAAGTGTTTAACGCGGTGGGTGACACTGTCGATGTGATTACGTTGCGCGAGTCGCAAATCGAGCCTTTGACCGCGGAAAGCGCCCTGCATGCGCGCCCCCTCTCGGCTGCCCGCTGAATTTGACCTTCAACTTACTTCATTCCATCCAAAGCGAGATTGAGGCGCAGAACATTCACCCCGGGGTCTCCCAAAAATCCAAGGTCCGCCGGGTCCGTGTATTGGGCCATGAGCGCCGCCACGTCCTCCACTTTCAACCCGCGCGCTTTGGCCACGCGGGAGGCTTGGATTTGGGCATTTTCAACGCTGATATGCGGGTCAAGGCCGCTGGCTGAGGCGGTCACGGCATCGGCGGGCACGGGCGCGCCGGCCGCCAGGCCGTTTTGCGCCCGGTAATCCGCCACGTTTTGCTTGATCGTATCGGCCAGTTTTTGGGAGGTCGGCCCCAGGTTGCTGCCGCCCGAATTGAGCGAATCGTAGCCGTTGCCGGCGGCGGAAGGCCGGGGATGAAAATACTTGTCGGCGCTGAAATTCTGGCCGATCAACTTCGAGCCGACCACTGTTCCCCTGGCGTCAACAATCAAGCTGCCGCAGGCTTTGTCGGGAAACAGGGTCCGGCCTATTCCAAAAATGATCAGCGGATAAATCCCGCAGCAGACAACGGCCAGAATCAAGGTCGAGAAAATGGCGCCGCGCAGTTCAGCAAGGAATTCTTTCATGGGTCAGACAAATTTCAGGGCGGTTATAATGAGATCAATGGCTTTGATGCCCGCGAACGGGATGATGACCCCGCCCAGGCCGTAGAGGAGCAGGTTGCGCTGCAGGATGGCCAGGGCGCCAATCGGTTTGTACTTGACTCCGCGCAGGGCCAGCGGAATGAGCGCGATGATGATGAGCGCGTTAAAGATGACGGCGCTCAAAATCGCGCTCGTCGGGCTGTGCAGGTTCATGACGTTGAGCGGCGCGATGGCGGGGAAGGTTGCCATCAGCATGGCCGGAACAATGGCAAAATACTTGGCGACGTCGTTGGCGATGCTGAAGGTCGTCAGCGAACCGCGCGTGATGAGCAGTTGTTTTCCGATCTCGACGATCTCGATGAGCTTGGTGGGGTTGCTGTCCAGATCAACCATGTTGCCCGCTTCGCGCGCGGCTTGGGTGCCGGTGTTCATGGCCACGCCGACGTCCGCCTGGGCCAGGGCCGGCGCGTCATTGGTGCCGTCGCCCGTCATGGCCACGAGGTGTCCGGCGGCTTGTTCTTCACGGATGCGTCTGAGTTTCTGTTCGGGCGTGGCCTGGGCCATGAAATCGTCCACCCCGGACTCGGCGGCGATGGCGGCGGCGGTCAATTGATTGTCGCCGGTGATCATGACGGTGCGTATGCCCATCTTGCGCAATTGGGTGAAGCGTTCCTTGATGCCGCCTTTGACCACGTCCTTCAGTTGCACGACCCCGATTACTTCGGGCCCCTCGGCCACAACGAGCGGCGTGCCGCCCGAGCGCGAAATTTCTTCGACCGTGTCATTGACTTGTTGCGGAAACTTGCCCCCCGCCTGGTCCACATAAACGGATATGGCCTGGGCGGCGCCTTTGCGGATGCTGCGGGCCGCTTGCCCGTCCAGGGCCGGAAAATCAACGCCGCTCATCCGCGTTTGCGCGGTGAACGCCACAAAGCGCGCCCGGGTTTGCGCCATTTCGCGGCCGCGCAGGTTGAATTTTTCCTTGGCCAGCACAACAATCGAGCGGCCTTCCGGCGTTTCGTCGGCCAGCGAAGCCAATTGCGCGGCGTCGGCCAGGCGGTCCGGCTTGACGGCGGGCGCGGGAATAAAAGCCGTGGCCATGCGGTTGCCCAGCGTGATCGTGCCGGTTTTATCCAGCAGCAGCACGTCCACGTCCCCCGCCGCCTCGACCGCCCGTCCGCTCATGGCCAGCACATTGCGGCGCGTCAGCCGGTCAATGCCGCTGATGCCAATGGCGCTGAGCAATCCGCCGATGGTGGTCGGGATCAAACAGACCAGCAAGGCGACCAGCACCGGCACGGAAAAAACCGTGTCGGAGTAGATGCCGAAGGGTTTGAGCGTGACGCAGACCAGCAGGAAAATAAAGGTCAGCGCCGCCAGCAGAATGGTCAGGGCAATTTCGTTGGGTGTTTTTTGGCGTCTGGCCCCTTCCACCATGGCAATCATCCGATCCAAAAACGTGTTGCCCTTTTCGGAGGTGATGCGAATGACGATGCGATCACTCAAGACCCGCGTGCCGCCCGTCACCGCGCTGCGGTCGCCGCCGCTCTCGCGTATGACGGGCGCCGATTCCCCCGTGATGGCCGCCTCATCCACGCTGGCAATGCCTTCCACCACGTCGCCGTCCGCCGGTATAATGTCGCCCGCTTCGCACACCACCAAGTCGCCCTTCTGCAAGTCCGTGGCCGGCGCCGGTTCCTCCCGCTTGTCGCGCAAGCGGCGGGCGATGGTTTCCTTGCGGCTTTTGCGCAAGCTGTCGGCCTGCGCCTTGCCCCGTCCTTCGGCCACGGCTTCGGCGAAATTGGCAAACAGCACGGTGAACCACAGCCAGAGCGCCAGTTGAAAAATAAATCCCCGATCCGTTTTTGACGTGAAAATGCCGGCGGTGGTCAGCGCCGCCCCCACCATGGTGACGAACATGACCGGGTTCTTGATCATCAGCCGCGGATTGAGCTTTTTGAACGAGCTTGCCAAGGCCGGCCCGACGATGTCCCAGTCAAATAGAGAAGGAGCCTTGTGTGTCATAAATTATAGAGTTTGCCCTGGCCGGTGAGGAAGTGCTCGACGATCGGTCCCAGCGTGAGCGCCGGCAGAAAATTCAGCGCGCCCACCAGCAGAATGGTGCCGAGCACCAGCACGACGAACGTCACGCCGGAAACGGGGAATGTCCCGGCGCTGGGCGGCGAAATCTTCTTTTGCACGAGCGAACCGGCCAGGGCCAGGATCGGCACGATCATGAGAAAGCGCCCGATCAGCATGGCCAGGCCAATGGTGGTATTCAGCCAGGGCGTATTGGCGTTCAGCCCGGCAAAGGCGCTGCCGTTATTGCCGTTGGCGGAACTGTAGGCGTAGAGGATTTCGCTCAGGCCATGCGGCCCGGCATTGCTCCGGGCGTCCAGCCCCCATTTGCTGACCGACGCCCAAGCGGCAAATCCCAGAATGGACACGGCCAGCACCAGCAGCGCCAGCATGGCCATCTTCACGTCGTAGGACTGGATTTTTTTGCCGAGATATTCCGGTGTGCGGCCCACCATCAAACCGGCGATGAACACCGCCAGCACCACGAAAACCAACATGCCGTACAATCCCGCCCCCCCCCCCCCAATAATGATTTCGCCCAGTTGAATGTTGAAAAGCGGAACGAAGCCGCCCAAGGCGGTCAAGGAATCGTGCATCGTATTGACCGCCCCGCAGGAAGCATCGGTCGTGACGGTGGTGAAGAGCGCGGAATTGAAAATGCCAAAGCGGACCTCCTTGCCTTCCATGTTGCCGCCGCTCGCGGCGACGCCCAAATGCTGGTGAATCGGATTGCCCGCCGTTTCCGCCCACCAGCAAACCAGCACACCGGCCATGAACAGGACCATCATCGCCGCCCAAACGGACCAGCCGTGCGCCTGGTTTTTGCTCATGCGGCCAAGGTAATAAGTCAGCCCGCTGCCAATGGCGAAAATGGCCAGCATTTGCACGAAGTTCGACAGTGGGGTCGGGTTCTCGAAGGGATGGGCCGCGTTGGCATTGGTGTAGCCGCCGCCGTTGGTGCCCAGCATCTTGATGGCCACTTGCGAGGCCATCGGGCCTTGCGGTATGGATTGGTCGGTGATGGTTTGCTCTTCCATGACCGATTTGCCGTCAGGCCCCTTGATCGTTTCGCCCTTGTCATTTTTCTTCTCGACGCTGATTTTCATCGGCTCGACCAGTTTGGCCGTGGTGTAGGGCTTGAAATTCTGGATCATGCCCTGCGAAACCAGGAAGACGGCGATGACGATGCAAAGGGGCAGCAGCAGGTAATAGGTCGTGCGCACCAGATCCACCCAGAAATTGCCGATGGTCCTGGCCGAGGGCCGCGTCACGGCCCGCACCAGCGCGGCGGCAATGGCAATGCCCGTCGCGGCCGAGGTGAAGTTATGAATGACCAGCGCGAGCATCTGCGAGAGATAGGACATGGTTGCTTCGCCCGTGTAGGCCTGCCAGTTCGTATTGGTGGCGAAACTGACGGCGGTGTTGAAGGATAAATCGGGACTCAGGCTGTCAAAACCCTGCGGATTCAACGGCAGGTGCTTTTGCAGCCGCAGAATGGTGTATGTGAACAAACACCCGGCCAGGCTGAAGAGCAGCATGGCGAAGGTGTATTGCAGCCAGCCCTGCTCGCGCCTGGCCTCCACGCCCATGACCCGGTAGGTCAGCCGTTCGCAGGGACGGAGGATGGGATCGAACCAGGTTTTTCCATTGGCATCCAGGACCTGGCAGAGATACAGGCCCATCGGTTTGGTGATCGCCGCCAGGACGGCGACAAAGCAGGCCAGTTGCAACCAGTCAATGAAACGCATAGTCAGCCTCTAAAATTTTTCGGGCCAAACCATGGCCACGAACAGATAAACGAAGAGCAACAGGGAGATAATCCCGACGACAATGTTTTCCATGGTCCTCCTAAATTTTTTCGCAAAAGCGGGCATAAAGCGCCGCCAGCGCAAAAAAGGCGATCATCACTGCGATAAAGATCAAGTCATTCATAAAAATGTCCGGCGCGCCATGCGCCTCAAACGGAGGCAAGATGCCACAGGGCCGGGAGGCGGAATCAATCAAAATCCGGCGGGAAAGCGTTAAAAAAGTGTTAAAATCACGGGAAGCGCGGGCCTCCCGCGCGCCGTGTTTGGCGTCTCGCCAAACACATCTTCGCCCCGAAGCGCGGTCGAGCATTCACTGCACCACGAAGGAACCTCCGTTCGCCTTGACGAATCGCCAAAAAGGCCGCACAATGATTGCAATGGTATGAAACAATTCACAGCGATCATTCATCAAGGCGAGCCGAACGAAGGCGGCTTTTGGGCGACATGCCTGGAAGTCCCAGGCGCCAATGGACAAGGTGAAACCAAGGATGAATGTCTAAGCAATCTTGCTGAGGCTGTTCAACTCCTGCTGGACACCGGACGTGAAGAAGCCTTCCGGCTCGACCCCCAGGCAGAGACGGCGGAACTTTTGCTCGCATGAAACGCCGGGCGTTGCTCGGTCATCTTCAGGAGCATGGCTGCGCGCCGGTGTGAGAAGGGGGCAGTCATTCGATTTGGAGAAACCCATTCACGGGCCGCAAGGAATCCATTCCCCGCCACAACGACATCAAGAAACATCTCGCGCGCTCAATCTGTCGCAACCTCTCCGTTCCAGTCCCGCCCGGTGATTAGAGTTCGACGACCTTTCCTGTCTTGATGGACTTCTCCTCCGCCTCGCATATCTCCACCGCGCTCAGTCCATCCGCCGCCGTCACAATGGTGGAAGGCGTGTCTTGTTGGATGCACTGGATAATATAGCTCAGTTCCATTTCGTAGCCGTCCTCGCTGGCGCGCGGAATGACACGCGGCTTCTGGCCCTCTTCGTAAAGCTTGAGCGCCTCCGCTCCGCGCCCGCTGTCATAATCCGCCGTGGCCTTCTCGAAATTGACCGTGTACTCCATCTTAAATCCAAAACCCTCCGTCATCAGCCAGCTCCCCTCGGCGGTGATCGGAATGCCGCCTGAGACCTGGTAGAAGGTGGCCACATGATCTGTCGCGCCGCTGAAACGGGTCGTCCCAACCGAAAAGACGCCGCGCGGTCGCCCGAAGCAGAATTGCACAAAATCGGTGTCGTGAATATGAAGGTCCAGCAGCGCGCCGCCGGAATCCTCCCCTTTGAAATAGCCGGCCTTGCTCCAACCCGGAGGCGGGCAGACGCGGCGGAACCGCGCGGCCAGCGCCTTGCCATAAGTCTGCCGGGCGATGGCGTTTTTGAGCCACGCCCACTCCGGCCAGAAGCGCATGACCATGGCCGGCATGAAGAAACCTCTGGCCTTCCCCGCCGCCGCCACAATGTCGCGGCATTGCGCCGACGTGCGCGCCATCGGCTTCTCGCAAACAACGTGCTTGCCCGCCTGCAACGCCGCCAGGCAGAGCGGATGATGCTGCGGCGTCGGCACACAAATATCCACCAGATCAATGGCCGGATCGGCCAGCAGATCGTCGAACTTGGCATAAGCCTTCACCCGGGTCATGTCCAGATGCAGCGGCTTGCCGTCGCCGATGTTGCCCGCGATGCCCGAAAGGTCGCCCTTGACCGGCAGCCGCGCCGTGTCACAAATCGCCCCGAGCCGCGCCCCGGGAATCTTCAAATAAGCTTTAATATGCGTCGCTCCCATGAACCCGATCCCGGCGACACCCACGTTGACTGTTTTCATGTTTCTTAATTCATAATTCTTACTTCTTAATTTCTTCCAGATACCGGCGCGCCGCGCGGATGTCCGCCACGCGCTGTTCGCCCGCTTCGCGTTCGATGGCCAGATTCCCCTGGAAATGGAGTTTGTCCAGCGTCCGCATGAATGCCCGCCAATCCACCTCGCCGGCGCCGACCGGAACTTCCCTCCCCCAGGCGCCGGGCGTCTTGGTCTTGACGGCGTCCTTGATATGACACTGCTTGAGCCACGGGCCGAGCGCCTGCAACGCGGCGATGGGGTCGCCCTTGTCATACAGAATCATGTTCGCCGGATCGAAGTTCACCCCAACGTTTGGCCTGTCCAACTTTTTCAAAAAGGCGCCGAGCGTCTCCGCCGTTTCCTGGCCCGTCTCAAGGCCCAGTTCCATGCCCTTGGCGGCGAATACATCGGCAATCAGGCTGAGGCGTTGGAGAAGGGTTTGAAACCTGGGATCCCCCGGTTCGTGCGGGAGGAACCCCGCATGGAACGTGACCAACTTCAAACCGAGTCTCTCCGAAATCTCCGCCGCGGCCTGGATATTCCGCCAATTCTCCGGCCATGTTGCATCCGGCGCGACGCCGCCCGTGCGCCGGATGGATTCGAGCGTCGAGTAATCCTCCCCCGCCGTGCCGAACATGCCCGAAACCAGTTCGACCCCGTTGCCGGCGCACACCTTCGCCAACCCGCCCCACACCGCTGGCGACACCCGCAACGGATCGAGCGCAATCTGAACGCGCCGTATGCCGACGCCCTGCAATTGAGCCATCAAGTCCTGCGGACCAGCCGGACGCAACGACCAACTGCACACCGCCAATTTTGAACCCAGCCGATTCGCCATAAACAAATATCTGGTAGGGCGAGACTCCTTGCCGCCCTCTAGCCCCGACTTCTCCTATCACCACGCACGCGGTAGAGGCGCTCTGTGAAACCGCCTTCTTCCACAAAAGATTTCTCCAGTGTGGCTATCTGGCGGTCGAGCAGGCTGCAGGCCACCGCGAGGAGCGCCAGCGCGCCATTCGCGGAGATTTCAGCGTAAGTGGACTTTGTGGACTGAATGGACTCTGTGGGCTTCAGTTTGGCTCCCTGTCCACCCTGTCCACCCCGTCCATCATGCGCATCCCGCGTCCACTGCGCCACGTCATCCGCCGTGGCGGGCCGCCGGGCTATCAGTTCCGCCCGGCGCGCGTCCTCACGCGGCCACTGCAGTAAGCCGCGCTGCCGCAGATAGTCTTCATAGTCCAGCCGCAGTTCTTCCAGGCTGGCGCGTGCCACGTTTGTGAGCTTGAGTTCCATTTTCTTGGACGTGCCGCTGGCTTGGCTGCCCTCCGCGATGTTCTGCACGCCTGACCGCGCCGCCTGCACCATCTGATCGTGGGTGCGGCTGCGCTTCTCGATGTAGCGGTCGCAGAAACGCGCCGTCACATCGTAGGCCAGTTGCGCCACCTGAAAGCTTTTCAACTTCCGGTAGCCACCGTGCAGTGGTATTAATTGCGCCGGCTCATTCATCGTTCAACTCTTCCCGTCCATTCTGTCCACTCTGTCCATAAAAGCTTCAGTCCCGCATAACCACATATTAATTGTTTTCCTTTCTGTGCCGCGCAACAGGTTGGCCAGGGAACCCTCCGCACCCCGTTCAATCGTTTGGCCATCCAGTTCAAGGTCATTGTCGTTGCGTATCGCAACCGGTGCCTCAGCGTCACTTTAGGTTTAGCCCTTTTGTCCAGCCCCGGCAAGTCCTGTTCCAGCCAAGCCGTTTGAGGTCCTCGCGCGCGATGCGTTCGCCCTTTTGGCCGCCGGTTTCAACTTTCGCCTTTCGCCTTCAGCCTTCAGCATTTAGCCTTTTTGTATTCCCCGGTTTTCCATAATCTTTCCGGGCATCCGTGAAATCCGTGAAATCTGAACCTCGAAACCTGTTCCCCCGAAGCCTTCGGGGTTCGGGGGTGGTCAAATTCTTAAAACACCGATGGTCATTAAACCGTCCAACCAGTCCAAGCCGGCTTTATCGTTAACGTAGCGGGCTTGTTACGGGTTTGTAACGGCAAATGTTAGGTTCCTCAACGTTTTCGGTGGAATAGAAATGCGGCCAGTGTCGCCTGCATTCTGGCCTCCACGCCGCCCTTGCCATGAGCGGACGCGGTGGGTGTGATGCCAGGGTGCTACAGGTGCTACAAATAAGCCCAATTGTAGCACCCTTGTAGCACCCTAAGTCATTGATAATCAACGT
>Ga0326728_10001350_pt1 | contig 87324 bp, 80 predicted proteins | sample MB3enrmetagenome_FD_207602 | JGI IMG/M metagenome (GOLD analysis project Ga0326728, IMG submission 207602) | Lab enriched peat soil microbial communities from McLean, Ithaca, NY, United States - MB31MN | ecosystem: Environmental > Terrestrial > Soil > Wetlands > Peat | place: USA: New York...
GGAGAGCGTGGCCACCTGCCGGCGAATGGGTTACGTCGATACCCATCTTCTCGAAATCGTTCTCCATCACCACGAAGGCTGGGATGGCAACGGCTTCCCGGATGGGTTGCGCGGGGACGCTATTCCCCTGGGAGCACGGATTACGGCGGTGGCTGAGGCCTACAGCGCGCTCACTTCCTGGCGGCCCTATCATGAGCCGTGGGACGCGCGCGTCGCGATCAGTGAAATCCGCAAAGGCATGGATCGAGGCCGGTACGACCCGAAAGTCGTGCAAGCCCTCTCGGATACACTCCACTCTGTCTCTTAGCTCTTCGTTCTGCCCCGGCCCTTGATTCTGGAAGGGGGGCCGAGTCTCTTCCCCGCCGATCCGGGTCTGCGGCGTCTTTGCTTTGGCTTCGGACCTCCACCCGACGGGGCCGGTGAAACCCTCCTCGGCGCTGGCGCATCAAAACTAACAGGGGTTGACACTACGGCTGCCGCTAGGCTTCGCAAGGGAGTGGTGAAAAAATATCACACGGAAACGGATTGACCGGGCACCCGCCTCGATGACAGAAAGAAAAAGATTGCGTCTAAGACCTATAGGCAGTGCCCATGGAGGGGCTGCTACAATCGTGGGGTGAGCGGGCGCCGCGCTCGCAAGCGGCAGGCGCCATCTGCAGGGTCATGAGAGCGGGCTACGCTATCATGGAGAAAATGCGCTGCGGGAGCGTCATCACGGCCACCGATACAAGATTTGAAGGAGGAAGATTTCATGCGATTTGACAAGCGATTCTTGAGGGAGAATCTCGGGGGATTGAGCCTGACGTTGATGGGCGTTTTGGTGCTGGGTTTATCCGCCATGCTCTATCAAGAGCATCACCTCTTTTCGCAGTTTGCATTAGCCCAGGGAAAGACGTTGGATGGTGCGGATATCGACGCTTTGGATAAACAGAATCAGGCCTACGAGCGCATCGCCAGGACCGTCACGCCCACCATTGTGGCGATTAAATCCACCCAGGTGGTTAAGGCACAACAATCACCGTTTTTTATGGATCCGATGTTCCGCCAGTTTTTTGGCAACATCTTTCCCCAAATTCCCCGCGAGCAGCGCGAGCACGCCCTGGGAAGCGGCGTGATTGTGTCGCCCGACGGTTACATTGTGACCAATAATCACGTGGTAGCCAAGGCGACGGAAATTGAAGTGGCGCTCTCCGACAAACGGACTTTCAAGGGGAAGATCGTGGGAGCAGATCCCCAAACCGATGTCGCCGTCGTCAAGATCGAAGCGACGGGTCTCGCTTTTGCCCCCTTCGGCGATTCCAACCAACTGAAGGTGGGGGACACGGTCATGGCGTTTGGGAATCCCTTTGGGCAGTATTTCACCGTAACGCGCGGCATTGTAAGCGCCTTAGGCCGTTCCAACATGGGCATTGAGGGACCAAACGGAATCGAAAATTTTATCCAGACCGACGCCGCAATCAACCCCGGAAACTCCGGCGGGGCTCTGGTGAATGTTCACGGTCAAGTGATTGGTATTAACACGGCCATCCTCAGCGGGAACTCCGGACCCGGAGGCGAGGGTGGGTTCGTAGGGATCGGGTTCGCTATTCCCTCCGACATGGCCAAGCACGTCATGGAAGACTTGATCAAGACCGGCAAAGTGAGCCGGGGCTATATGGGAATCGGAATCAGACCTCTGGATGAAGACCTGGCCAAGCAGTTCAAGGTGCCGGATACCGCGGGCGCGCTCGTGGAGGACGTGAGCCCAGGCGGTCCGGCGGATAAGGCTGGAATCAAGAACGGTGATGTGATTCGCAAACTCAACGGTCAGCAAGTTGAGGACTCCGGCCAGCTCACTGCCCTGATCACGAGCTTGAATCCCGGCACCGAAGTCACTTTGGAAATCCTCCGCGACGGCCAGCCGATGACCATCAGGGCGACACTGGGCGAGCGGCCCACCAACCTCAGCATGCGAGCGGGTGGGGGAGGCGTTCAGGAGGGCACTCTGCGGGGCATGTCCGTGCAGAACCTCACGCCCTCTATCCGCGACGAGTTGGGCTTGCCCCCCAATGCCACCGGGGTGGTGATCACTGAACTCGATCCCAATTGCCCCGCGGCGCGCGTCGGCCTCCAGGAGGGCGACGTGATCGAAGCCATCGGCCGCCAGCCCGTGCGAAACGTTACGGACTTCAACCGGCTGGCGGAGCAGGCAAAGGGCCAAGTGATGGTGCGCATCAATCGGCAGGGCTCCGGCGCCTACATCGTCATCTCCCCCAACGAAGACGGCGGTGACGGCCAGTAAGTTCAGGGACTTGGGGCTGGCAGCCAGGGGCTGGGGTAGAACCAAGCCTCGAACCCCAGCCCCTGGCCAGAGAATGGGAAGCGGCCAGAAGGTGAAAAGACTTCTGATGCTGGTCCTGATCGCAGCCGCAGCCGGAATCCTGCTGGTTGTCGTCACGATCCGAGTTGTCGAGAACCGGCTCATCTACTTTCCCCCACGTTATCCCGACGGATTTGCGTCACTTCCGAATCATGCCATCCCCGTGGAGGAGGTTTGGCTGACCACGGAGGATGGCGTCCGCATCAACGCCTTTTACCACTCGAACCCGACCTCGCGAAAAGTTCTGCTCTGGTTTCACGGGAACGCGGAAAACATTGGCTACGGCCTTCCCCAGATGAAAGTGCTTTCGCAAATCGGCGTGAACATCCTGGCCGTCGATTACCGGGGTTACGGAAAAAGCCAAGGTAAACCGAATGAGGCGGGCGTGTACCACGATGCCGACGCGGCCTATGACTACCTGGTGAAACAGCGGCAGATCCAACCCCAGGACATTTTCATTTACGGAGTTTCGCTGGGGGGCGCTGTGGCCATCAACTTGGCGGCGCGCCGCCCCTGTGGCGGGCTGATCGTTCAAAGTTCCTTCACCAACGCCCGCGCCATGACCCGGCGCATGTTCGGAATCCCGCTCATCGAATACCTGCCGAAGTCGCGTTTCGATTCGCTCGAGGAAATCCGCGAGGTGCGAGCCCCCATCCTGATCGCCCACGGCACGCGCGATGAGGTGGTGCCGTTTGAAATGGGCCGCAGCTTATTCGCCGCGGCGCCCGAGCCCAAGCGCTTTTACCCCATCGAGGGCGCCGGCCACAACGATGTAATCGCCATGGGTGGCGAAGGCTATCTGGCTAGCCTCCAGGATTTCGTCAAGGAGTCGGCGGGGCACTAGCGGGATTTCAGAAAGCCCTGACGCCGGCCGCGACCGGCCGCCAGCTTTCGTGCCCCCCCGGAGGTAAGAAGGCAAATTTCGGAGTGCGGGAGCTCGCTCCCGCTTTTTCTACCGCTGACCCGTCAGCGCTGGGTAATTCGCCGCGACCAGTCGCGGCGATGGAAAGCGGCGGCGAGCCGCCGCACTCCAAACTTCGGTTCGTTTGCCTGTGGTGAGAAATGCGTGCTAGGCCCTCCTGACCTCATCGCCTTTCTTATCGGCGGCGGCCAAGGGGCGCCCTCCCGACGCGGCCGCAGAAGGCGGCGGTGCGGCGGCGCCATGGCACTTCTTGTACTTCTTGCCGCTCCCGCAGGGGCAGGGGTCGTTGCGGCCGATCTTCTCGCGGCGGATGACTTGCTGGGGTTTCTCCACCACCCCGGCGCCGATCATCTGCATTTCTCTCTGCTCGCGCCGTTTGCGCTGCTGATACTGCCGGATCATCTCTTCCTCTTCCTCCGGCGTACGCATCAGGAACAGGTAGCGCAAGGTTTCATCTTCGACGCGGTCCATCATGGCTTCGAACATTTCGAAGGACTCGCGCTTATACTCGACCAGCGGATCGCGCTGGCCGTAGCCGCGCAGGCCGATGCCTTCTTTCAGGTGGTCCATGGCCAGCAGGTGATCCTTCCACTGCCCGTCCACCACCTGCAACATGATCATGCGCTCATGCAACCGCATGCGTTCCGGCGTCCACACCCGCTCGCGTTCTTCGTAGCGCTCCCCCACCAGGCGCTTCAGTTCGTTGTTGAGCGCGTCGACCTGCTTGGGGTCAAACGGCAATTCCTGTTTCCTCAGGTCAATGCCGAAGCGTCCCCAGAATTCGGTGCGCAGGCCGTTGACGTTCCATTGGTCGGAGTGCTGGTCCTTGGGGCAGAAGCTTTCCACCAGCCATTCCACCACGCGGCCGGTGGCATCCAGGATGAATTCCTTCTGATCGGTGCCCTCCAACAATTGACGGCGCAGGCCGTAGACGGTCTCGCGCTGCTTGTTCATCACATCGTCGTACTCGAGCAGGTGCTTGCGCGATTCAAAGTTCTGCGCCTCCACGGCCTTCTGGGCGGCCTCGATGCGCTTGGAAATCAGACGGGATTCGATGGGCACGCCTTCTTCCATGCCCAGCCGGTGCATGATGTTGGAAATACGCTCGCCCGCGAAGATGCGCAGCAGGTCGTCTTCGAGTGACAGGTAGAAGCGCGAGGAGCCGGGATCGCCCTGGCGGCCGGCGCGCCCCCGCAACTGGTTGTCGATGCGCCGGGCCTCATGGCGTTCGGTCCCCAGAATGTGCAGTCCCCCCAGCCTCACCACGTCGCCGTGCTCGACGTCGGTGACACCCTTGAAGCGATCCACGAATTCCGCCCACTGTTTTCGCCAGGCGGTATAGGCTTCCACGTAAGCGTTGAAGATCTCCTCCGCCGAACCTTCCGGCGGCCGTTCCGGGGGTTCGGGGTCGATGCCCTGCTCGCGGTACTTCTCGGGCGACTTGCGGAACTCCTCGCGCGCCATGGTTTCCGGATTGCCGCCCAGCAGGATGTCCGTGCCGCGGCCGGCCATGTTGGTGGATACGGTGACGGCGCCGACCCGCCCGGCTTGCGCCACCACCAGCGCCTCGCGCTCATGCTGTTTGGCATTCAGCACGTTGTGCCGGACTTCCTTCATGCCCAGAATCTCCACCAAGCGGGCGGGCGGGCAGCGAATCTCAATCAGGTAGTCGAGGACCGGCACGTGTTGGGGATCGGTGCGGTTGACGAGCTCGACGAGGCCGGGAATAATCGTTTCATCCACGGGGGGCAGGTCGCCGTAGGGATAACCCCGCGGCGCACGTTTCAGCGCGGCTTCCAGGAAAGCCGCCCGCGTGCCGTTGGAGCCGGTCGCCAGGGCTTGATAGCGCCCCTGGCTCAGCATTTCCTTGATCGTCGAAGCGGTCACTCCCACGCGGGTCAACCATGCCAGCCCCTGCGAATTCGAGGACGCCAGGCGCTCCGCCCAAATCTTCAACTTCGGCCCTTCCAGGCCCGCGGCCTTGGCGAGTTCCAGCAAGCGGGCGGGCACCACCCCGGCTTTCCGCAAGGCCACGCTCAGGCGTTCGGATTTTTCAATGGCGATGCTGCCCACCAGCACGGGCTCGCCGCGCAGGTGATACTCCTTGATTTCCTCGATGACGGCGTTGAACTTCTCGCGCTCGGTGCGATAGACGACGTCCGCGAACTCGTGCCGGATCAGTTCCCGGTTGGTGGGCACGATGACAATTTCCAGGTTGTAAATCTTCTCGAACTCCGCCGCTTCCGTCTCCGCCGTGCCGGTCATGCCCGCCAGCTTTTTGTACATGCGGAAGTAGTTCTGGAAAGTCACGGTGGCGAGCGTCTGGTTCTCGCTCTCGATCTTCACGCCTTCCTTGGCCTCGACGGCCTGGTGCAGACCGTCCGACCAGCGCCGGCCGGGCATCAGGCGGCCGGTGAACTCATCCACGATGATGACTTCGCCTTCCTTCACCACGTAATCGCGGTCCAGCTTGAAAAGGGTGTGAGCCTTGAGCGCCTGATAGATGTGGTGGATGTACTCCATGTTGGCGGGGTCGTAGAGATTTTCGAGCCCCAGTTGTTTCTCCGCCTTGGCAATTCCCGATTCCGTCAGCGTGGCCTGGCGAAGTTTTTCATCCACCTCGTAATCGGTCCCGGCGGCGAGGTGGGGAATGACCTTGTCCACGCGGTAGTACTTGTCGGTGGATTCATCCGAGGAGCCGGAGATGATCAGCGGGGTGCGCGCTTCGTCAATCAGGATGGAGTCCACCTCATCCACGATGGCATAGTGGTGCGGGCGCTGGACGTAGTCCTTGAGGTCGAACTTCATGTTGTCGCGCAGATAGTCGAACCCGAACTCGTTGTTGGTGCCGTAAGTCAAGTCGCAGCCGTAAGCGGCCCGGCGTTCTTCGTCGCTCAGGTCGTGGACGATCACCCCCACACTCAAGCCCAGCAAACGGTAGATGGGGCCCATCCAGGCGGCGTCGCGCCTGGCCAGGTAATCGTTCACGGTCACCAAGTGCACACCCTTGCCCTCCAGGGCATTCAGGTAGCAGGGCAGCGTGGCCACCAGGGTCTTGCCCTCGCCGGTCTTCATTTCGGCGATCTTGCCTTCGTGCAGCACCATGCCGCCAATGAGCTGGACATCGAAGTGCCGCATGTTGAGCGTGCGGCGCCCCGCTTCCCGGCAAAGCGCAAAAGCTTCCGGCAGCATTTCGTCGAGCGTGGCGCCCTCGGCCAGGCGTTCCTTGAATTGTTGGGAACGTAAGGGGAACTCCGCGTCCGGGAGCTTTTGCATCTCCGCTTCGAGGGCATTGATTTCCACCACCCTCTCGCTGAGGCGCTTTAGTTCCCGCTCGTTCTTCGTCCCAAAAACCTTGCCGAGCGCGATTTGAAGGAAGTTACCCATGCTCTGTCTCTATAGATTCCTTGCGGGCCTATACCCTAACCTTCCTATTGTAAGGCCCCGTCCCGTTGTTGACAAGGAAGGCGGCGGAATCGAGCCATCGGGTCATCGGGTGATTGGGTGATCGGGTCATCGAGCCATTGGGTCATCGGGTGATTGAGTGATTGGTGATTTGCGATTTTCGAATTCAGCATACTTACCACTCGCCACTGCTCTTCAGCTTCTTCTGCTCGTCACTTGTCACTTGTCACTCGTCACTGCTCTTCAGCGCCACATGGGTAGCCTGCAATTCCTTTCTTTTTATCAACATCGCGAGAGAGTGATTTTAACTCACTTGTTTTCATCAATATCGTGGTGGGGTAGAAAAGCGACATTTTTTCTCCATGTGTTTTCAATAACATCGCGAGACTATCCTGCATTTTTGCCCCCCGCTTTTTTCGCAACGGCTCCCGCATGTCAAGTTAACTCTTTTTATTTGAATGAGATAAGATTTTGACAAATTTTCCATTTTCACGCTAACCCGTTTTTTTTCTAGTATATCGTGGAAAACTGCATTTTATCGCTCCGGCCCCTGTAGTTCAAGCTAACCTCTTTTATTTGAATGAGATGAGGTTCCGAAATGTGGGGGGAGTTTCATCGCTAAACCCTTTGTTTTCTGCTAAATCGTGGTGAAGTGCGTCCATTTTTGTAGCGCTGAACTTTAGTTCAGCATGTGCCGACCTGAAGGTCGGCGCTACAGTTCAGCATGTGCCGACCTTTGTGGCATGGCCATCTTGGCCATGACGGTCGCGGGCGTGACGCCCGTGCCACCTCCCGCTTTCGCCCTATAGGTAGGCGCCACTTCGCCCCGAATTGCCGAGCACTCTGTGTGCTTTCGGCCAAGGAGTCCCCTCGATTGTTGTCGATTAGCGCGCAATTGTTGCATTTTCCTGTAAAAAGCCCTGTTTTTCGCTGGACAGTTTGTCACGTTCGCCTTTGTTTTCATACACATAGTCGGATCGATCTTCATTTTTAACATCTTTTTGGGTCAGGACCGCGAACTTACCACAGACCGCACAGAGACCACGGAGAAAAGCACTGCTTGCGCGGGTAGGGTTATTGACGCCATCTTTCTCATCATCCTGTTCCAAACCTTCCGCCTTACGCTGGAGCATTCAGCCCCTAAGCCCTGACGCCCGGCGCCTGACACGTGAAACCAGCCCTTCGGCCCGCGGTCTTTCCGGTCAGCCAGCGGGTGCTAGCCCCACGGACCAGTTTGCCATAATTATTCTTTTTGTCAAGTACAAATTAAGGATATATTCCAAGAACTATGACTCAAGACAAAACGTCGTGCAAGCCGTTTCGACAAATAATCTAGACAAATTCGCTAGACAAAATAACAAGACATACCAGCCAAGCAGCCGTAGCGCGACCTGTCTTGTTGAAGGTCCGCTCAATTGGGCGCGGTGGTGAGAAGAGCCGCAGACCTTGGAGAACAGGTTTGCGCTGACCGCTCTGCAATACCGTAGATTCTTTTTTTAGCAAGAATATTTATAGGGGCACCCCTTGGGGTGCCCTTGGGCAGGGCAAGCCCAGCCCCTACAAGACATGTTTGGTTGCGGTCCCGCCACGCTGTGCTACTGGCTGCCCGCGCGTAGAACCGACCGCATCAGGGGGCTTTTGGTCTAAGACGAAAATTGACCTCGACCCTAACGCGCACAGGTACGGGAACACCGTCGCGTGTGGACGGAGCGAACCTCCACTTTTTCACCGTGTCCATGGCGCTCTTATCCAATCCGCCACCCAAGGGCTCCGAGACTTCTCGAATGTCTGAAACGTTGCCTTGCGTGTCAATAACAATGAAAAGTTCTACAACGCCAGCAATCCTCTCCCGACGAGCTTCGGGGGTGTACGGGGGGTCGGGACAATCGATCTTGGAGGGCGCCGTGACGCCTCCCCCCGGCGTGGCGATGGGGGCCTCAAGATAAGAGTTCGCAACAAAGCCTTCCTTTCCGTCGGCGTATTTGATCTTGTCCATCCCCGCACGAGCTACGACCCTTTCCAAAAAGGTGACGCGCTCTCCACAGCGCAGGTGCGCGTCGATCTTGCCGAGATCGTTGGGGTCGGCGAGGACAGGAACGTCTGCATCGGAAGGCGCACAGATAAGGGTTGTTTCCTTGCCCTCCACAAGGGGAGACGCCAAGGCTGGGCCAGCCGGGGTCTGCGCCACAAACGGCTTCGCGCGCCGGGCGGTGCGAATCACTTCCAATAGCGCTGTCCCAGCCCCGGCGTTGCGGAATGCCTGGAGGTTTTCGGCGCTCGGCTCGAAATCAATCGCACGTTGCCGAACTCTCTGCGCGATCCATTCCTGGTCCACACCGGCCCACAATTTTTGCAGAAGCTCGTCCTTATTGAAGGGCCTCGGCGCAGTGGCTCGCAGCGTATCAATGAGCACGTCTTTGGCTCCTTGCGACCGGAGCCCTTCGAGGTAATCTTGACTTGGCTGGAAATTAATGCCGCGATTCTGCACCGTCCTGACAATGTTTTCGCTGGGTATGCCTTCGGCCAGCATAATCAGGATTTCTTTGTCATCGAGGGGCGCTGGGATTTCCGCATGCCAAGCCTCGCGCAGGGCTTCCAGCAAGGCCTTATCTGCTCCCGCCTTGCGGAATTCCTCCAGGACTTGGGGCGTGGGCTTGAAGGCGATTCCGTATTGCTTGATGGTAGAGATCATCACCTTGCTGGGGGCAGAACTTTTGAGCAGATCAAGCACTTCATCTTTGGACAAAGGCGGGCGCGCACCCTGTGGTGTCGCCATCACTCCCAGGCTTGCTACCAGCCAGAAGAGGGAAAGGAGGAAATGTTTCATCGCCGTCACCAACACATCTTTCCGGAATCTTCTATCCGGCGGCATGTTGCCTTGGAGTATACACCCTCTGTCCGCAGCCAAGCCCTTTCCGCATGGGCTGGCTGGCGCAGATTTGGGGAAACGAGCCGGAAGGCCGGTTATGCTGCGGATTATTTGGCGCGTTCCAGGCGGCCGCCTTCGCGGTGGTCGGCGCGCAGGAGGAGAATCGAGAAGATCAGGCCGCAGAAGCCGAGACCGGCGAACATGATCTGGCTGGCGGTATAGCCGTGCGTGGCGTCGCGCAGCGCGCCGTTGGCGACCGGGAACGTCGCCAGACCCAAATTTTGGATGGCGGTCATCAAACCGAACGCCGTGCCCACGCAGCGCGCCTCCACGATGAGCGGTACGGACGGCCAGATGCAGGCGGGGACCAGCACGAAAGCGGCGCCCAGCACGGTCATCGAGAGGACCGGAGAAAGGTGCGTCATCCCCAGGAGCAGATGCGCGGGAACGATGAGCAGCGAGCCGACCACCATGAGCGTGGCGCGGCGGCCCACACGATCGACAAAGTTGCCGGCGAAGGGGGCGAGCACCATGGAGGCCGCGATGATGATCGACGTGGTGCCCTGAGCGGTCGTAAACATATGCGTGAGGTTGTAGAACACCCCGGCGAGGAAGCCTAGTCCTTCCGCCGAAGCCATCGGCATGCCCCACTTGTCGTGAAAGAAGTCGGTGGCCAGCGCGGTAAAAGGAAAGATGGCGGAGTAAAACGTCACGCAGATTCCCACGGCGTACCAGTAAGAGGGACGAAACTTGCCGACGTCGCTCCAGGTGATTTTGTCGCCGCCGCCGGCCTCGGGCAGATGCAGGATGGGCTCGGCGTGGCGATCCATCAGGGCGTAAATCCAGTTGCAGAGCAGGCTGGCCAGGCACAGCGCCGCGGCGACCCAGAGCGCTCCGCGCCATCCGAGCCGGCTGGCCAGCAGTTCTTCCGTATTGAAGGAAAACAGCGTGCCCAGGCGGGCGATGGTAAGGGTGATGCCGAAGGCCATGGCCAGTTCCTTGCCGGTGAACCAGCGCGCGGTGATAGCGCTTTGCGCGACGATCATGGATTCAGAGCCGATGCCGAAAAGGACGCGGCCGGCATAGAGGACGGACAGGCTGGGCGCCCAGGCTACCAGGGCGGCGCCGGCTACCACGAAGCTGGAAAAAATCAGGCTGGCGCGGCGCACGCCCACACGGTCAATGAGAAAGCCTCCGGCCAGGACCGCGAAGACGGCAGCCACGCTGTACATGGTGTACATGGTGCCGATGGCGGCGCGGTCAGTGTGGAATACCTGGATGAGGGTGGTCTCGATGGCGCCGACGCTATCGTAAGCGAAGTAGCTGCCGAAGGCCATCAGGGCGGTGAAGGCCAGGATGATGAAGCGGTAGGGCCTGGCGGTGGGGTAGAAAGGGCCGTGTTCCGACGGAGACATGGAGGGGGAGTATACCATGGCGTGGTGGCCGCGGGCTGACACAGATCGCAGACAGGTGCTCGGGTCCAACCAGCCGGATCAAAAACACTGAGTCATCCTCTAAAGCTTCTCGATAAACTCCTCGGCCAGGACATTTGCCTGTTGAAGAATTCCACGCAGGGTCCCGATAGCCAACTCACGGTGGAGCGGGACCACGCACCCGAGGGATCCCTGAGCTGTCTCCTTCCTGAGAATCACGTGACTCCCACGCTGACGAACCTGCCGAAACCCTAATCGCTCCAGGGCGCGAATCGCCTCCTCTCGGACACGCGGCGGAGCTTAGGCATAAGTCGCCTCGAAGGTGGTCAGCAACGGGCGGCCGACATCAGGGAGGGGAAACTCTTCCAGATAGAGCTCCGTGGCTTCTTTAAGATTAGCGAGCGCATTCTCAATGGTGGCGCCCTGACTCACGCTTCCCAGTTCCGGACATGTGGCGACGTATAAATCTTCTTCCCGATGAATAACCGCCGTGAAGGTGTGCACTTTCATGGGCGCGTCCCCCTAACTCCGCAGTGTCTTCTATGTGGAGTTTCCATTTAGTCTTTCCAACCTTGGAGATTATAACTCGTTTCCCCGCCCCCATCCGTACGCCACCTCCATCAGCCGCTCATTGCCGATCTGAATTTCTTTCTCGCGCAGAAATTTCCCTCCCAGCGCTTGGTAAAAGTGGCGGGCAGGATTCGCCTTCAAGACCCAGAGGAGAAAAGGGATGAGACCACGCCGTTCGAGCTCTCGCCCACCAGCCCGGAAGAGCTCGCGACCGATTCCTTGCCTCTGATAATTTTGTAGCAGATAAATCGCGTAGACCTCACCAGGATAGATTGTGTCGCTCTCGCGTTCGGGACCCGCGGCGGCGAATCCGACCACCGCACTGTCAGGGGTTTCCGCCAGGTAGAGGGAAACCGGACTTGGGGAAGATGCAAACCCCTTCCGCCACATCCGTTCCGACTCTTCGTAGGATAGCGAAGCCAAGAACTCACTCGCGACAATTCCCTGGTAGGTTGTCCTCCAACTGTCGACATGGACTTGGGCAATGGCCGCAACATCTTCAGGCCGGGCTTCACGGATGCGCATTTTAACCACCGCGGCATTATACCTCCGACGATCTCCGCCGCCGGTCATGCTCACGGATCCTCTTCTCACGCATCCTCTCCTTGCATCCGCGGGCGCATCGCGGCAGAATAGGGCCGCGCGGGCTTGTCCGTGGCCCGGGCATCCTGCCCGTGCGATTTCATGGCCAAGATGGCCATGCCACATCTTGAAGTGGCCCGGGCATCCTGCCCGTGCGATTTCATGGCCAAAGCCTGCCCTGAGCTTGCCGAAGGGATGGCCATGCCACATCAATGGACAACGGACGGCGGATAAGGAGAACCTATGAAAGCAGCAGGAAGCATCGTGGGATTGGTGATCGTCGTCGCGATCATCTGGTTCGTAATGAAGGCGCAATTCTCCTCGCAGGGTCCGACGGGCGGGCAGCCCCCCATGGAGACCATCGACGTGGTGGGGGTGAAGGGCGACCTGCTGGCCATCGCCCAGGCCGAGCGCATGTACATGGCGAGCCACGGCTCTTATGCCTCGATCACCGAGCTTCAGCAGGACGGCTCACTGACCTTTTCCGGCGCGGGCCGGCGCGGGTATAACTACACCGCGGACGTGGATGACGGCCAGCACTTCAAGGTTACGGCCACACCGGAGAATCCTGCCAAGGCGGGATGGCCGACGCTTTCCATTGATGAGACGATGCAGGTAACGCAGTAAAAACATTGAGGAGAATCTATGCGAGTGGAAGCGCGAGCCCCGGCGCGGGTTGATCTGGCGGGCGGAACGCTCGATATCTGGCCGCTCTACCTGTTTCATCCCGGGGCACAAACCGTAAATCTGGCGATTCGTTGTTATGCCTCATGCGTCATCGAGACGCGCGCGGACCGGCGCATTGTGCTGGCTTCGCAGGACCAGGGTTTGCGGGAAAGCTGGGAGAACCTGACGGACCTTTCTCTGGGTAAATCGCAGTTGCCGCTGCTGCGGGAACTGGTGATGTTCTTTGAGCCCCGGCGCGGGCTGAACATCCGCACCAGCTCGCAAGTCCCGGCGGGGGCGGGCCTGGGAGGCTCGTCGGCGCTGAACATCGCCTTGTGCGGCGGCCTGGCGCGGGTGACGGGCAAGCGCTGTACTCGCGGCACCATCCTCGAGATCGCCAAGAACGTGGAGGCCATTGTCATCCGCGTGCCCACGGGCTGGCAGGACTATTTCCCGGCGCTTTACGGCGGCGCCAACGTCGTCCATCTGGAACGCGACGGGGTAAAACGCGAGCGCCTGTCCCTGCCATTCACCGAAATCGAGAAGCGATATGTCCTCTGCTATACCGGTGAGCCGCGCGACTCCGCTATCAACAATTGGGAAGTAATGAAATCCCACATCGACAACGACGAGAAGGTGCTTAAGAACTTTGACGAAATCACCACCATCGCCAGCCAAATGCGCGAAGCGCTGGTGGCCAGGGATTGGAACGATGTGGCGGAACTCCTGGCGCTCGAGTGGGAGAATCGCAAGCGCAATTTCAAGGGCATCTCCACGCCCAAGATCGATCGCATGATCGAGCAAACCCGCAAGCCGGGGACCCTGGCTGCCAAGGTGTGCGGGGCGGGCGGCGGCGGATGTGTGGTGTTCATGGTCCGCCCGGGGACGAAGCCGGCTGTGGAAAGCGTGCTGACCCGCCTGGGAGGGCAAATCATTCCCTTCGGCATCTCGCGCACGGGGCTGGAAGTTCATGCCGATCAGACGGAACGAACGCGGGAAGTGCGATGAACTGGGACCAGATTTTCGTTGTGGACGAGCGCCTGCGCCCCATCTGGCGGTGTTTCATCTCCGGCATGCTCCTGCTGGTTGCTTACCTGGCTGCCGGAGATATTACAGGGTTTGCAATCTATGTCTTGCGGGCTCATCCCGACTTCCTGGTGGGCTTCCTCTCGGTAAGCTCGGTGAACTTGCTCGCGACCCTCGCGATCTTCAAGCTGCTAACTGCGCTTTTCGAGCGGCGCCCTTTGGGCTCAGTGGGATTGGCGTTCCACCAACGGTGGGGGAGCGAACTCAGTCATGGCCTGGTGCTCGGCGCGGCGATGCTATTCACCGTGGTCGGGCTGGAGTGGGCGGGCGGATGCGTGCGCTTTAGCTATGTTCCACACTTCATGCTGCGGACGGGCACATTTACTTTCCTGCTGTTTGCCGTGGCGGCGATTAATGAGGAGGCCACCTTTCGCGGGTACCCGTTCCAGAGGCTGGTGGAATCGGTCACTTCCGGGGGTGCGATTGCCGTGACCTCCGTGGGGTTCGGCTTGGTACACCTCGGAAACCCGCACCCCACCCCGATCTCCACGATCAACACCATGCTGGTGGGAGTTGCCTTCGCCATCGCTTACTTACGGACGCGCTCGCTGTGGATGCCCATCGGGATGCACTTCATCTGGAATTTCCTCATGGGTTTCCTGCTGGGTCTGCCGGTGAGCGGCGTCACCCTTTCCGGCAGTGTCCTTCAGGCGCAAGTCCATGGTCGAGCCTGGTTGACGGGCGCCGCATACGGGCCGGAAGGCAGCTTGCTGGCAACCGGCATTATTGTGCTGGCCATCGCGTACTTGACGGTCTCAAAACGCATCTATATGAGTGAGGAAATGAGCGCCCTGGTCTCAGGACCCCCTCCGTTGCCCCCGCCTGATCAACTGATCACGCTCTTCCCGGCGGCTTCGGAGGATGAGGCGAAATGAGCCAAACCGCCATGCGTTTCCAGCTTGCGAGCCGACGCGCCCGCCTCGAAATGGCCCGCCGAGGCTGCCTCGGAGGCTGCTTGTGTCTGGGCGCTGCCTTGCTGGTGATCCCTTGTGGTTTTGCCAAAGAACCTATGGACCGCGATGCCCGCGCTGACTTGATTCGCGGATTGCTCAAGGAAGTGGCGGTGAGCAAAGTTCCCATGCCGCGCGGGAAGAGGGGCCTGCGCGTGGACATTCAGGGGAAGCTTGATCGGGGCAATGCCGAATCGGAAATCCACAACAATGGCATGGCTATTCGGCCCGGCATGCCCGTGGAGATTACCAGGATCGAATTCAAGTCAGACGAACTGGTTTTCGAGTTGAACGGAGGCGGCCGATCGGGAAAAAAGTGGTATCAGCGCATCGAGGTCGGTATGGGAACCCAAACGTCTCCCATCGGTCCGCAAGAACCACCCACGCTTGCCTACGGATCATCGATCACGGTGGCCCTGGGCAAATCCTCTCCGGACCTCACGGTCCCCCAAGTCAAGAAAATCCTCTCGGGAGTTCTGGATTTCGAACGTCACTCGCCGACGGTTCTGTACTCGCCGGTGGTTCCACCCAAGGTCAAGGAGGCCATTAAGAAACACGAAGTGCTCGTGGGCATGGACCGTGATGCCGTGCTTTCTGCCAAGGGCACGCCGGATCGGCGCGTTCGCGAAACTCGCGATGGAGTCGAGCAGGAGGATTGGATTTATGGATTGCCACCCCACGTGCTCTTTGTGACTTTCGATGGCGACCAGGTTATTGCGGTGAAACAATACTGACCCCACACGGAGTGGGCAGTAGTGAGAAAGCAGGAGGCATTACTCCCCGTATTGTGGATAGACCGCTAGAGCCCACAAATCCGTGCCTTACCCCAATCCCTAGCCCCGAGTCTTTGGAATTAAGGGTGCGGCGCTGTCCTGAAGTCTCCTAATGGTTGAGGTATTTCGCGCAGGCGAGGGGGACAATCTGTCATGTTGACGTTTTAGGCTTTGACTTAGTGGTCTAGGCCGCTTAAAATTCTTGATTTGTGTCAATCCCACTGAAGTATACCGGAGGTAGCAATTATGGCTGTTAAGGTTGGAATCAATGGATTCGGCCGCATCGGGAGAAATCTTCTCCGCGCGTCCCTGAACGATCCGCAGATCGAAATTGTTGCAGTTAACGATATTACTGATCCCAAGACGCTCGCCCACTTATTGAAGTACGACTCCATCTTCGGCATCTTCGACGCCGAGGTCGGTCATGGCGAAGATTGCATCCGTGTCAATGGCAAGTCGATCAGGGTCTTCAAAGTGAAAGACCCGGCTGAAATCAACTGGTCCTCACTCGGCATCCAGGTTGTCGTTGAGTCCACGGGCTTATTCACCAAAGCTGAAGACGCCAAGAAGCACCTGAAGGGCACGGTGAAGAAGGTCATCATCTCCGCCCCTGCCAAGGGTGAAGACGTCACCATCGTGCTGGGCGTGAACGACAGCATGTACGACCCGGCCAAGCACCACATACTTTCCAACGCATCCTGCACCACAAACTGCTTGGCGCCGGCTGCCAAGGTCATTCACGACAACTTCAAGATCCTCCGGGGATCGATGACCACCATCCACGCTTATACCAACGACCAGCGCATCCTCGATCTGCCGCACAAGGATTTGCGGCGGGCGCGCGCGGCGGCGCTCTCCATGATCCCCACCACCACCGGCGCGGCCAAGGCCGTCGGCTTGGTGTTGCCGGAATTGAAGGGCAAACTCGATGGTTATGCCATGCGCGTCCCCACGCCGGACGTTTCGGTGGTCGACCTGGTCGCCGCGGTCGAGAAGCCCACAACGACCGAGGAAGTCAACGCCGCCCTCAAGAAGGCGGCGGAAGGCCCCATGAAGGGCATCCTCCAGTATGTCGAAGAGGAACTGGTCTCCAAGGACTTTACTGGCAACCCGCACTCTTCCATGGTCGATGCCGGCTTCACCAAAGTGATTGACGGCACCCTGGTGAAAGTCGTCGCCTGGTACGACAACGAGTGGGGTTACTCCTGCCGCGTCCGCGACCTGATCAACTTCGTGGCAAAGAAGGGGCTGTAGAAGGACGGTAGGCAGTAGGCAGAAAGCACTATGCAGCAGGCACTAAGCAGTAGGCAGCGGACGGCTGTCCGTAGTCCGTGGTCAGTCGTCCGTTGCAAGATCCGTCGCCTACTGAATCCCGGCCTCGCTTCGGAAACCGCGAGGGAAGTAAATGGGCCTAACGGTTCTGGAATTGGAGGTAGCTAATCCTGCCAAACCCGAAATCACCGAGAAGGTGGAGTTCCTGATCGATTCGGGAGCAAACTACTCGGTGATTCCCTCCGTAGTACTTGAGCGGCTCGGCATTCGACCCATTGCGCAGCACGAATTCCGGCTGACAAATGGTTCCCAGATCATCAGGAAAAAGGGAACGGTTCTCTACAAGTACGGCCAACGGGCCGGGGGTGCAGATGCTATTTTCGGCGAAGAAGGAGATTGCAACCTGCTCGGTGCTTTCACCCTTGCAGCTCTTGGGCTTTTCTTGGACCCATTTCGCCGCGAACTGAAGCCGTTACCCATGATTCTTGCAGAGTAGGCGTGCCTATGACAGGGGAACAAATTAAGGCCTGGTTATGCGACCAACTGCGAAAAGCTCAAACAGACCCATCGATCTTAAAGAAGATTCAAATTACTAACTCGACTGGCGACGTTGAGGATCTTTGGGGTCTGATCGGCGAGCGTCCCTTTGATATTTTTTGTGACGAGAGCGAGTGGAACATTAAAAAGGGCGTTATGCCGGAGATCATTGGAAACATGACTCCTGACATCGTGCTTCGCTCTAGAGCTTCCGACCAGAACCGCATCATCATCGAATGTAAAGGTACGGACAAGCTGAATTACGGAATCGTAGATTCACAGGTGGTCCGTTATTTCCTGTGGCTGCTCACCATGACCGAGTCAAGAAGGGACCAGGACATCCGACGGGCTGTCCTGCTTGCGGCACCATCTCCTTGGTTCGCCAAGGATACGACTGCACGAAGCTGGAACTATTTCGTAAAACACTATCGGTTGCTGGCGTCGGAGGAGTGCGGATTCGACATCACGCTAGGCGAAATCCGATGCGACGCCATTTCCACTTTAGTTGATCCTACACTCGGTCTGCCCCAGCAACGGACCACGGACAACGGACAACGGACCAATGACAAAGGACTAAATACCATGGCTAAACTTTCAGTACGTGACCTCGACCTCAAGGGCAAGCGCGTCTTCATGCGCGTAGACTTCAATGTGCCTTTAAATGACGCCGGCCAAATTACTGATGACACTCGCATTCAAGCTTCGCTGCCCACCATCAAGTTCATAACAGACCGGGGCGGCCGGCTGATTCTGGCTTCTCACCTGGGGCGGCCCAAGGGGAAACCCAATCCCAAGATGAGCCTGAAGCCGGCGGCCACGCGCCTGGCGGAACTGCTGGGCAAGCCCGTGGCCTTTGCGCCGGACTGCGTCGGACCGCAAGCCGAAGCCGCGGCCAAGGCGCTCCAGGACGGCGGGGTGCTTTTGCTTGAGAATCTGCGTTTCCACCCCGAAGAGGAGAAGAACGATCCCGCATTTTCCCAACAGCTTGCGGCGCTGGCGGATGTATACGTGGACGACGCCTTCGGTTCCGCGCACCGCGCCCACGCTTCCACGGAAGGCATTACGCACGATCTCTCTCCCTGTGCGGCGGGCCTGCTGATGGAGAAGGAACTCGAGTACCTTGGCAAGGCAGTTGAGAATGTCGCGCGGCCTTACGTCGCGATCGTCGGTGGAGCGAAAGTTTCCGACAAAATTGAATTGCTCCAGAACTTTTTGAAGATCGCCGACACTGTGCTGGTGGGTGGCGCCATGGCTTACACGTTCCTGAAGGCGCAGGGAGTGGAAGTTGGGAAGTCCAAGACCGAAGACGACAAGCTGGACCTTGCCAAGTCGCTTTTGGCGGATGCCGCCGCGCGCGGGAAGAAGCTCCTGCTGCCCATCGACCACATCGTGGCGGAGAAGTTCGACGCTTCGGCCGCGGCGGAAATCGTGTCCACCCGCGCTATTCCCGCCAACCGCATCGGGCTCGATATCGGTCCTGCGACACGCGCTGAATACGCGGCAGAAATCGCCAAAGCCAAGACCATCGTCTGGAACGGCCCCATGGGAGTTTTTGAAATTCCTCAGTTCGCGGAAGGCACCTTGGCCATCGCCAAAGCTGTGGCGGCATCGTCGGCGGTGTCGATCGTGGGCGGCGGTGACTCCGTATCGGCGGTGAAAAAGATGGGCGTCGCCGACAAGATCAGCCATATCTCCACGGGTGGCGGTGCTTCGCTGGAGTTCCTCTCCGGCCTCACGCTGCCCGGCGTCGCGGCGCTGACTGACAAGTAGGCAGTAGGCAGTCGGCAGAAGGCAGAAGGCAGAAGGCAGCCAGCAATTATCGGTTCGATTCCAGGCAGGCAATTTGGTAAGATAAGTGAAGTCGAGGAGGGTCAGCATGCGCGCCGCAGACGAAAGCCGGCTGCGAAACTGGGATCGCATTGTACGTGACCCGCAAATCTGTGGCGGGCAGCCGGTATTTAAGGGCACGCGAGTCATTCTGCGAACCGTCCTCGCCAGCCTCGCGGATGGCGACTCGATCGAAGAAATCCTCGAGGCATTTCCCACCCTCAAGGCGGAGGACGTGCGCGCCGCGATTGCTTTTGCGGCGGCTTCAGCCGAGGAGGATCTTCCTGTCCCTGCCGCGCCGCAGATTTAATGAAGATCAAACTCGATGAAAACCTGCCCGCGTTCTTGGCGCCAAGGCTGGCTGCAATGGGCCACGACGTCCATACCGTTGTGGAGGAGGGAATCGCAGGCAAATCCGATCCAGTCGTCTGGCAGGCTTCGCAGAATGAAGCACGTTTCTTGATAACCCAGGATATGGATTTTTCCAATGCGCAACGCCTCGCTCCCGGAACACACCATGGCATCCTGCTGATTCGTATGCACAACCCCAGTTGGCGGGCGATAGTCGCACGGGTTGCAGATTAGTTCGCAAAAGAAGACGTAACCCAATGGGCGAGTTGCTTTGTCGTGGCATCCGAAAACAAAGTCCGGGTGCGACGACCGGCGAAGCTGCCTTGAGGGGCAAATGTGCAGAAGGCAGTAAGCAGAAGGCAGAAGGCGGAAAACAGTAGGACCTCGAAGAGGTCGAATATCATTAGCCGTGGGTGAAACCCACGGAAGGGGGTGTCGCCGCAAGAATTGGCCAACCCCGAAGGGGTTGAATAATGTCCACCTACACGCAAATTCTTTATCACCTCGTGTTCTCGACCAAGGACCGTCAACCCGTCCTTTCGGACTCACGGCGCGAGTTCCTCTCGGGGCTAACGCTGCCCGGGGTCGCGGCGCTGACGGACAAGTAGGCAGTAGGCGGTAAGCAGTGGGCAGTCGGCACTAGGCAGTTGGCAGTCGGCGGTCAGGAATCACCGGTGGGTGTTCGTCATGGCATTGGTGCACGCTAGACCGATTGGCGGGGTAAGGGAGTTGCACGTCTACCAGTTGGCGTACAAGACTGCGATGGAAGTTTTTCGCCAATCGCGGTCGTTCCCATCGGACGAACGCTACTCCCTCACCAGCCAAATCCGTCGATCTTCACGCTCTGTCGCGGCAAATATTGCCGAAGGATACCGAAAGAGGCAGTACCCCGCTATGTTCTCGAGCAAAATGGCCGACGCAGACGCTGAGGCGACCGAAACAGGAGTTTGGCTAGATTTTGCCCGTGATTGCGGCTACCTTAAGCCGGACGACTACCAGCAATTGACGACAGCGTTTGAGGAGATTGGAAGAATGTTGCACGTGATGGTGAACGATCCTGAAAAGTTTGCCCCACGTTGAGTTATCACGACGAGCAGGGCATTTGACCATAATGTTTTCTAGCGTACTTTTCATTCTAGTCGCGTGGTTGGCGGTAGGCAGTCCGCAGTAGGCAGTGCACTGCGTTGGCGAATTTAAGAGTTGGTGCCAAAAATGAAAGGCCCAGTGAGCGGCGGCGGGAGTTGCGGCGAAAAGAGGCTGGGCGGCGCAAGAGGAGAAAAACAGGTCCAGGAGCGCTGCAGAGTCATATTAGAGACGATCGCCCCCGGAACGGTAAAGTACTGGCCATCGGGACGTGATTATTACATCGAGTTGCCTCGCGGTGGAGGCGCATGGTGGGTTTACCTGCGTCGGTGGGAAGGTGGTTGTATCGCGATTTGTATATACCCCGGTAACAACATGTCTCAGGCGCGAGCCTTTTTTAAAAGGACGGTGAAGCAAGAGTTCCTTGATCTCGTAAGAAACGGCTGGAAAATCCAACCCAGTCTCGCCCTGAATTACAGGTCAGGCTTCCTGCAGACCCACGGCAATAAACTGAGTGTTGAGCAATACTTTGATTTTTGGGCTTCGGAAGAAATCAGGCAGATTCGCCGAGAAGGTAACGGCTTCGAGGATTTTTCCCAACATCTCCACGCGCACCGGCTGATTAATGCTACGGACCAGCGGAAGATCAAGAGAGAATTCATCGAAAGCAAAAGAGATTTCATGAATGTATGCCCCGGGTTTGAACTTATTTTTGCTTGGCGGCGAGCGGTCGCCAATCGGCTCGATCGCGATAAGCGACTTGTCGAAGCAGTGCGTGATCGAGCTAACGAAGCACTTAGAACATGGGGACAAACCCTCTAGGTCGCTGGCATCCTACTGCCCACTGCTTACTGCCTACTGCCTTCTGCCTACTCTTAACCAAGGATGGAAAACATGCGCAAACCCGTCATTGCAGGAAACTGGAAGATGTACAAGACCATCGCGGAAACGGTGGATTTCATTGTGAAGATCACGCCCGTGGCGGCGAAGGCTGACCACTGTGAGGTGGTGGTCGCGCCGCCTTTCACGGCTTTGGCGGCAGCAGGGCAAGCGGCCAAAGGCAGCAAGGTAAAGGTAGCCGCGCAGGACATGCACTGGGACAAGGAAGGCGCCCACACCGGTGACATCTCGGCGGCGATGTTGCTGGACGCCGGCTGCACGCACGTCATCCTTGGCCACTCGGAGCGCCGCCACGACCATGGCGAGACCGACGAGCAGGTAAACTGGAAGCTCAAAGCGGCGCTGGCCGCGGGCCTTACGCCCATCGTGTGCGTCGGTGAGACGCTTGAGGAGCGCGAATCCGGCCGCACCCGGGAAGTCCTCGAAACCCAGTTTGAGGGCGGACTTGCCGGATTGACCCCCTCCGACTTTTCCCGTATCATAATTGCTTACGAGCCGGTTTGGGCAATTGGCACGGGGCGCACCGCGACGCCGGACATGGCGGCGGAAAGTCACGGCGTGTTGCGCCAATTGGCCCGGCAGAAGTTCGGAGAAAAGGAAGCTAGCGGAGTGCGCATTCTTTACGGGGGCAGCGTCAAGCCCGACAATGTCGGTGGACTGATGGCCCAGGAAGAGATTGATGGCGCACTGGTGGGCGGAGCAAGCCTGAAAGTTGACTCGTTCACCGCTCTCATCAATTACCCAAGAGGATAGGGCCGCGAGCTGTCAAGGAGCGGAATGATCACTCTCGTCGAGATACTCCACATCGTGGTCTGCATTCTGCTGGTGGGGATAGTACTCCTCCAGGGCGGTGAGAACGTGGACATCACCGCGGCTTTTGGGGGCACCAGTCAAGCGGCCTTCGGTCCGCGCGGCTCCGTCACCCTGTTGGCCAAGATCACCTGGGTGTTGGGGGGGATTTTCATGCTCACGTCGATTACCCTGGCCATCCACGCCACGCGGGGGGGGGGCGGCTCGGTGTTGGAGCACATGCCTGTTAAGACCGCGCCGGCCGTACCTCTGCCGGCGAAGAAGTAGGAAGAACGGTTTTCGGTACCCGGTTCTCGGTTGCCAGTATGAAGCACGAACGGCTTGCAAGATATGACTGACCACCGATGACCGACGACCGATAACTGTCTTTGATGACTGCCTTTCGTGCGGAAGTGGCGGAACTGGCAGACGCACCAGCTTGAGGGGCTGACGCTCGCAAGAGCGTGGGGGTTCGAATCCCCCCTTCCGCACCACCTGTCAAGATATTTCTCATAAAATATGGCAAATCTAAGTCCCGCAAGCAGTTGCGGGACTTTTTGATTTTAGTCTCCTGTCTCACCTGTCTCACCTGGGGATTTTAATGGACAATCCTGCACATCACAAGCCCTCCCCAGCCGTCGAAGGACTTGTAGCGCTTCTTGTTGTCTTCAGTCCGGCGATTCAACGAAATTCGCCGTTCCGTACCCCATCCCGCAGACCGATGCTGGCAAGATTGGCGGGGGGCTTCGCCGATTTGGCGTGCTCGTCGAGGAAGGAACACTGGCCGGTTTTGGCGTCAATCTAAGCGCCTTCGCGCAGGTGGCTCATCCCCACACCCTCATTCTTTCCGATTCCGCCCGTTCCCGCTGGTTGTTGATGATGATGGCTGCGAACGCCACCAGTGCGGCTGCTGCTATCACCATCCATATACGTGACTTCATTTGAATCCCCTCTTGGACCGGCTGGGCTGAGGGACTGAACCCCCTGTGGCCACTTCTTGATGGTATCATGCGGCTGCCCCTAAGGAGGAGAGAGCAATTCACGTTTGCGGCTCCGCCGCTGCTGAAGCACCTGCTCCACCTTCTCGTATTGCCCGAATATCTTAACTGTTGCCCCATCTGTACGGCGTCTCCATTCCAAGCTAAACTAAGGTCACGAGCAAGTAGCGACAGGGCGCAAACCACATCGGGGGCATTTGAAGAGATGAACCACTCGGGAGAACAAGCGCCAGCAGGGACTGGCCAGAGTGCTGCTCTCAGTGACTACCTAGCTGCAGAGCGGACTCTTCTCGCATGGATTCGCACGGGTTTGGCCTTGATGGGATTCGGCTTCGTTGTCGCCCGCTTTGGGCTGTTCTTGCAACAACTTCAAATTGCCCAGCAGATTCCCTCCGCGCCGCCTTATGGTCTGTCGCTGTGGTTTGGAACCACGCTCATCGGAGCTGGCGTAGCCGTGAATCTATTTTCCGGGTGGCACCATCTTCGACTAATCCGGATGATGGATCTGGGACACGCGATGCGCCCTCATACCATAACCCTGGCTGTAGCCACTGCCGTGTTCCTGGCCCTCGTCGGACTAGGAATGGCGATTTATCTGATTTCAGTGCGCGGTTCCACGTATTCAAATTCCGAAAACAATTCCCGAATCCACAAGGAGACGCCTATGGCAGCGACCACAGACAGCGGCATCATCGCGATTCCCGGCCATCACTCGGTGGACCAGACGGTGGAAAAGCTCAAAGGTATTTTGCAAGCGAAAGGAGTCACGCTCTTTGCATTGGTCGACCATAGCGGAGAAGCGGAAAAGGTGGGGTTGAAGATGCCTCCTACCAAGCTTGCCATTTTCGGCAGCCCCAAAGCAGGGACGCCGCTGATGCTGGCAGCTCCCAGCCTTGCGATCGACTTGCCACTCAAGATTCTGATCTGGGAAGACGCCCGAGGAAAAGTTTGGGTATCTTACAACGCCCCTGCCTATTTACAGGGGCGGCATGGTATACCTCAAGATTTGCTGCAAAACATCGCGGTCGTCGAAACACTTGCCGCCAAGGTTGCAGAGTAGGTGCGTTACATCCGCTGAAAGACCATCGGTGCCACAGGTTCAGAGAGCGGACTCTTTAAGTGTCATGCCTCAACAGGCGCGTCAGGTCGTCTGCGCCTTCGCGGGAGGACCCAGCGCGACGGCGGCCTCCGCGGTGAGCAGCAGGAAGGTGAAGCTCTCCTGAAGGTACAGGCGAACAACGGCGTCGGAGTGGCTCAAATAGCCGATGGAGACGTCCTGGCCGATGTGCAGGTCGAAGTCGCCGCCACGGGTGGTCAGCACGAAAGCGCCGGCGATGGCGGGCGCCCAGATGATTTTATCGTCGACCAGCCGCTTGACGTGTTCCAGCACGGGGTATCCATAATCACTGGTCTCGGCGAGTGCGGTGTAGCAGTCGGCGCCGAGCAGCACCGCGTAGGGGCCGTTGACGCCGACCAGGCGCAACTGGCTCAAGCCTTGGGCGATGGCTTCCGGATACTTGCGCACGTCGGCGGGAAGCGTCATGGCCGGATTGCTGGTGCCCTGGCGGATGCCCTCGATGCCGGCCGCGGCGTAGCCTTCGAACACGGCGCCGTCCTCGGCAAAGGCGATCTGGCGCGCCGCATCCTTGGCCGCTTGCCAGTCGGAGTCGTTGGCGCCACGCTCGACGTCGTCGATCGCCTGCCGCTCCAGCTCGAACGGTACACGCAACTCGACCAGCGCCTTCACCTCGCGCTGCCTGGCGACGATACCGTCACCGGGAGCCGCGATCACGCGCAGGTGGCCGGTGCCGACGGCGGAGAGGCCTGTGCCCCCCGGCCCCTTCACATCGACGACGCGCCGCGCCGCAAGGTAGCGCTTGAGCGTGCGCGAGGTTTCCTCTTCGATCTGGGCCCATGCCGCATCGGAAATGGGGGCAAGCTCACGATGCAGATTATTCATGTGGGATATCTCCTTTCAGGGAGCCGATTCCGAGTGAACTAGCCCTCTCTGAGCGGTGGGATAGCGCCGGTTTAGGCGGTGCCGAAATGTCGGCAGGGCTGGATGGCGCCGCAACGGCAGGCGCGTTTTCGGTCAAAGTGTCCAGAAATGTCGCCGTCGGCACGAAGAACAGGTTTCCGGTGACGGCGCGGCTGAAGTCGAGCAGCCGGTCATAGTTGCCGGGCGGGCGGCCGATGAACATGTTCTCAAGCATCTGCTCGATGGTGCGAGGCGAACGGCTGTAGCCAATGAAATAGGTGCCAAATTCACCGTATCCGGCCCGGCCGAAGGGCATATTGTCGCGCAGGATCTTAATCTCTTTCCCGTCCTCGACGATCGTGGTGAGGGCGTTGTGCGCGGAGGTGGGCTTTATGGCATCGTCCAATTCAATGTCCGCGAGCTTGGTGCGGCCGATGATTCGTTCCTGCGCCTCGGTCGACAGGGCATTCCATCCCGCAAGATCGTGAAGATATTTCTGCACGATGACGTAGCTGCCGCCGGCGAACGCCGCGTCCTCCCGGCCGATGAGCACCGCGTCGACGGCTGCCTCACCCCGGGGATTCTCCGTTCCGTCGACAAAGCCGATGATATCGCGGTCGTCGAAGTAACGAAATCCCTGCACCTCGTCTGCCGGTGAAACGGCGTCACCGATACGCGCCATGATTTGCGTCGCCAGCTCGAAGCACAAATCCATGCGCTGGGCGCGGATGTGGAACAGCAAGTCGCCCGGTGTGGAGACGGCGTGGCGCGCTCCGGCCCGAATCTCCCGGAAGGGATGCAGCATCGCCGGCCGGGGCGGTCCAAAGAGCCGGTCCCACGCGTCGGAACCAAACCCCACGACGCAGGAGAGGCCCGCTTCGATGTCGCGAAATTCCACCGCGCGCACGAGCGCGGCAAAGTCTCCGCAGAACGACCGAACGGTGGTGCGATGCTCGGGGCCCGGGTTCAGGGTCACGACCAGAAAGATCGCGGCGCGGGTGAGCGGCGCAGCTACCGGCTGCGGGATGCTACGCATCCCACCGGCCGCTCCGGGTGCGCTGATCGAATCGGACTCCATCGGAGGTCATCCTGGCGGGGCGGGCGGAATTTCGCCTTTGAAATTTCGCCCTCGCCTCGCATGTAAAAAGTTGAACGGCAAGCTTACCATCGCCCCCCAGCGATTGTCCATGCCGACTCCGCGCGCCGGTGACGCCCACGGGATGGTTCGCATTGCGCACGCATTCAAATTTCGGCCCCCGAAACCCAAGAAGCAAGGTAGCGCGGACCTGTTCTTGTGAAGGTCCGCGGCTTTTTGTTGTGATGGGCGGAAGAACCGCGGACCTACAAAACAGGTCCGCGCTACAGGGCTTTTCGTTGGGATGAGCGGAAGAACCGCGGACCTACAGAACAGGTCCGCGCTACAGGGCTCGTCCGGATGTTCCAATGGGAAGCGCAGGTACGCAGAGAATTGGCTTAAAAATCGCGAAATAGCGCCCGGAACCCTTCCTGCTCAAAATGCCGGTCGTTGGTAAGAACCTCAGTCAGCCCTTCTTTGCGCATCGTTTGCATCGAAACACAATCGACCAGGCTGTACCCCTTGTCGGGTCGGGCACGATAGAGCTGGAGACCGGCGAGGAAAGATTCGCGACTTTGCGGAATCACGCGAATAACCGGGTTTGCCAAGATACCCACAACACTTTCGGCTGCTTCGCGGCGTAAAGGCTCGGGCGCCGTCGAAAAAAACGTGAGGTACTCGGCCAACACCTCATCGGTGGTAATGATTTGCGAGGCGGCGTGCTCGGTGGTGAGAGCCAACGCCCGCGGATGGGCACTGTCGGTGAAATCCGCCAGCGCAATCCAGTAGAAGGTGTCGGCGAAAAGGGCGGTCATGCCTCTCTTTTGGGCCAGCCGTAGATGTAGTGATCGTGTTGGCTCGCGCCATCCTTGGGCATGGCCTCCATGATTTCAGGCGGGACTTTGCGCATGTGGGAGAGAACGATGTCTGCCGCAGTTTCGAGGGGGCGCTCAGCCGACGGACGAGACGGTTCCGCGCTGGCTAGCTTCTTAAGCCAAGCTTCAAGGGTAAGGCCAGCCGCCGCCGCTTTCGCGGTCAGTGCCGCCGCCTGTTCATCGGGAAGCTCGATCACCGTCATAAGAAATCTCCCACACCCATCCTGATAGCGCTGATCTTACGCCATTGGGGAGGTTTTGTCACGCGCATGGGAAACGTTGTCGTTGCACAAAACAAGGTAACGCGGACATCTTCTTGTGAATTCCGCGGCTTTTCGTTGGGATGGGGCGAAGGACCGCGGACCTACAGAACAGGTCCGCGCTACACGTCGTGGAACAATTCACTTGGTCGGGTAATGCGCTACCCGCGGGCGGGCGCCAGCCGGCCCAGTTCCGCCATTTGGCTTTCGTCAATCTGCAAATCTGCGGCGGCCACGTTTTCTTCGAGGTGCTTGACGCTGGAGGTTCCGGGGATTGGCAGCATGACGGGGGACCGTGCCAGCAACCACGCGAGAGCCACCTGCGAGGGTGTGGCCTTCAGCCGCGCCGCCACGTGACGGAGGGGGCTGTCTTCTCCGGACACTCGACCGGCCGCCAGCGGAAACCAGGGAATGAATCCCATCTTCTCTTTTTCGCAATAGCGCAGAACATCTTCCGATCCGCGGTCGGTCACGCTGTAACGATTCTGGACGCTCACCACGGATACCATCGTTTGCGCATGCTGAATCTGCCGTACGCTTACCTCCGACAGACCGATGTGTTTGATTTTTCCCTGCGCCTGAAGATTCTTCAGCGTGCCCAGTTGATCTTCGGCCGGCACTTTCGGATCGATGCGGTGCAGTTGATAAAGATCAATCCGGTCCAGGCGCAAGCGGCGCAGGCTTCCTTCACAGGCGGATATAAGATGTCCCGGCCTTCCGTTTTCGACCCATCGATCGGGACCCGGCCGATCGAAGCCGCCCTTGGTGGCGATGACCAGGCCTGCCGGGTAGGGGTGCAAAGCCTCGGCAATGATCTCTTCACTCACGCCGGGGCCATAGGAGTCCGCCGTGTCGATGAAATTGATTCCCAATTCCACAGCGCGCCGCACGAGCCGGATGGCCTCGGCCCGATCGGCGGGCTCGCCCCAGATTCCTTTGCCGGTGACTCGCATGGCGCCAAATCCCAGCCGCGCGACGCGCAGATCATTTCCGATCAGGAATTCGCCGGCTTTTCCGGCAAGATTTTTCGCTTGCTGCTTCGCAGATGTGTCCTTCTTCATAGGCTGCTCTCCTCAATCGTAGCGCGGGCATCTTGCCCGCTGTCTCGGGAGCGTCCCGCTCCCGCCCAGCGCGCGGGCAGGATGCCCACGCCACAGCGGGCAGGATGCCCACGCCACAGCGGGCAGGATGCCCACGCTACAGCGCGCAGGATGCCCACGCCACAGCGGGCGAGACGCCCACGCTACAGCGCGCAGGATGCCCACGCCACAGCGGGCAGGATGCCCACGCCACAGCGGGCAGGATGCCCACGCCACAGCGGGCAGGATGCCCACGCCACAGCGGGCAGGATGCCCACGCCACAGCGGGCAGGATGCCCACGCTACGAAAACAGTTCGTCACGATATTAGGCAATTCTCAGTAGGACATCTAATGGTCCACCAAGACCCGTCCAAACTATCCGGCGAGCTCAGAAATCGCTAACTCTGACAAGAGCTTTCATGCTGTGTTGCTGACCGGGCGCGAGATGCACGGCAAAATCGGCAACGTTACTGGTTTCAATACAGATCATTTGCCTCCATTCGTCATCCGCAAAGTCGGGCAAGGAATGGGCCTTCTCGACCCATGGATTCCACACCACGGTCGTGCGTGAATTCTCTTTGGTAACGCGGGTGCGGCGATGCAAGACGGGATCTTCGAGTTCAATGGCATCGCGGGTGTTCAGGTAGACGCGATCGGTCTCTCGGACGATCGCGATCTCGCCGTGCTGGAGCTTGTTCCGACTCGAGTCGGTCTTGTCGAGGTAGCGGACCGTGCCCAACCCCCGCACTCGAGCCTGTTCGATATTCCCCACCCTATAGTAAGCATGCAGGGCTTCCTCAAAGCGCTGCCATGTTTTCCCGGTATTGGTTATCACAAGCTCGAGGCTCAGCTCTCGATCGAAGGTGGCGCGGTGGACCAGGCGAAAATCGGCGGGCCACCATTTCCTGGTGCTCTCGTCGCTTTCGGTGAACATGCTGACGGTGACCGCCTCGCCCGCCTGCGAGATCGACTCGATCTGCCACGCCTTGGTGCGGACGAACCCGTGCGCCGGGGCCTTGGGATCGCCCGCCTTGGCTGCGAACCAGGGGAAACAAATAGGTACGCCTCCACGAATAGCGCGGCCGTCCTCCCATTGCGACTGGGAGCTGAGAAAGAGCGCTTCCTCGCGGCCCGCCGGCCTCCAGGAGGTGACGTGCGCGCCATGCAGGTACATCTCCCCGGTGACTTTCGAAGAGGTGATACGTACCTTGGGCAGCCCGCCGTTCCCTTCCACGATCTGGGCGGCGCCTGGAATTTCAAACCGGCCATGCGACTCGGCGATTGCGCCTGCCATGTGCTTCACCCTCCTCCAGCTAGAGCGGTTTTGATTTAAGTGCTTACATGCCTCGTAGCGCTCGGCGCCAGGACGTTGTTGTCGCGCGAAGATTTCGTGCCACGGGCGTCCCGCCCGTGCCCGAGCATGGCCGGGACGGCCGTGGCACGTCGCTGGTTTCAGAAGCGTCAACGACCGCTGCCCGGATGGTTCTACGACTTGGAGGCCGTGCCCCCAATACGCTGTCCAGCCGCTTCGATTTCCAGAGAAGCCACCTTGCCGAGACGGCGCAGGTGACGTGGGTCTTGACTGAACTGGGCTCCCAGGAAAGCCTCGACAAGGTCCCAGGCCACGAACGGTCCGATGGCCCGGCCGCCCAGACAGATAATGTTCATATGGTCGTCCTCCACCCCTTGCCGGGCGGAATAGTGGTCGGGCACCAACCCGGCGCGGACTCCCGGTATCTTATTGGCACAAACCGACGCCCCCACCCCGCTGCCGCAGACGGCCAGCCCGCGCTCGACCGTGCCGGCCGCTACCGCCCGGGCCAGGGGGACCACGAAGTCGGGGTAATCGTCACCCGGATTCAAGCCATGTGCTCCGAAGTCGACGACCTCATGCCCTGCCGCGCGGAGACGTGCAAGCAGGTCTTCCTTCAAACCCAACCCCCCATGGTCGGTAGCAATTCCCACGCGCATGTTATCCTCCTGACTTGGATTCCAGTTCTCCCGCTGCCGCGCGGTCGGCCAGCACCAGGGCCTGGTCGCGGCGAACGCGTCCGGCGGGAATTGATATATCGCCGTCGCGCAGGCGGCGGAGCATTTGCACTTTCTCGCCCCCGGTCACCACCCAAAGTACCCGCCGGGCACGATTGAGCATCGGGAAAGTCAACGTCATCCGGCGCCTGCCCTGGTAGACTCCCGTCGTCGCCACGTCCGCCTGGGTCACATCGAGTACGGCATCGCCAGGCACCAGTGAGGCCGTGTGGCCGTCGGGCCCGAGTCCGAGGTGGGCGAGGTCGAGCACGGGCGGCGATCCGGCGATCTCCCGGAGCGTCTCGGCGTACACCGTGGCTGCGGCTTCTAGGTCATCCGTTTCTACCGGCATGGCATGGATTTGCTCGGGGCGCAAAGGAGCGTGCTGAAACAAGCTCTCGCGCAAGTGTGTGAGGTTCCGGTCCGGGTGTCCATCGGGCGCCACCCGCTCGTCGACCTGACATACCTGCACACCCGCCCACGGGACATCTTCCCCCGCCAGCGCCCGTAACATGATCCAAGGAGTGTGACCACCACTGACTGCCAGGACGAAGCGGCCACGGGCACCGATCGCCTCACGAGCCTCGGCGGCGATGGCCGCTGCGGCAGCTCGCGCGACGGATTCGGCGTCGTCAAAGACTTCGAGCTTCATTTGGCGTTCTCCACATCGGATGCGAAGACTAGCTACGATCTGCCTTGTGAGGCGGCTTGGGGGCCAACGCGGAAATCTTCCTGATCCGTCGCTGCCGGGTTATGCCAGCCTCCATCGGGGGAAAGCCTCTGGTCGGTCTGACTCGGTCCCCAGGTACCTTTATCGTATTCGTAGACCGGAGAGCCGGCCTTCAAGACCGGATCAACGATTCGCCACGCCTCTTCCACGTAATCCTGGCGGGCAAAATGCGTGGCGTCACCTACCATGGCATCACCCAGCACGCGCTCGTAAGCTTCCATCTCCTCCGGGCGGGGATGACGGCTGGCCACTATCTCCACCGTTTCCACCGTCTCGCCGGCCGTGGCCCCGTCCGCGGCCATGACCGTCGTGCCCACGGCAATCGTCATCTCGGGGCTAATTCGGAACCGCAGATAGTTCGGAGATAGAGGCCCATCATTGATCCAGGTGGGAGGCTCGCGAAATCGGGCAAGAACCTCCGTCGAGGTCACCGGCAAGTTCTTTCCGGCGCGAATGTAGAAGGGCACGCCTTTCCAACGCCAGGAATCCACCTCCAATCGCAAGGCGGCAAACGTTTCCACCTTGGAATCGGGGGCCACTCCCTTTTCCTGGTGATAGCCGCGGAACTGCCCGAGGACGAGGTTTTTCACTTCCAGCGGGGGAATGGCTTTCAACACCTTGACCTTCTCATCCCGAATGGATTCGCTGTCATTGCGGACCGGAGGCTCCATCGTCAGATTGCACAGGATCTGAAACAGATGATTTTGGACGACGTCGCGAATGGCGCCGGTCTGGTCGTAAAAAGCCCCTCGACCCTCGACGCCAAAATTTTCCGCCATGGTAATCTGCACGCTTTCGATGTAGTTGCGATTCCAGACCGGTTCCATGAAGGCGTTCGCAAACCGGAAAATCACCAGGTTATTTACCGGCCGCTTGCCCAGGTAGTGGTCAATGCGAAAGATTGCGGACTCGGGGAACACCGCGTGCAAGATGCGGTTGAGTTCCTGCGCCGAGCCGAGGTCATGGCCGAAGGGCTTCTCGACGATAACACGGGCCTCGACGCACCCCGGCCCCACAGCGCAACCGGACTTGGCGAGTTGCTCTACCACAGTTTCGAAGAGCACGGGGGGGATGGCGAGATAATGGGCGGGCCGCTCGGCCCCCTGGAGCTCTTTGCAAAGCGCCTGAAAGGTAGCCGGGTCCTGGTAATCGCCGTCCACATAACGCAGCAAGCCACTCAGCTTCTCAAAAGCCGCGGAATCGACACCGCCGTGTTTTTCCAGGCTGTCGTGCGCCCGCGCCCGGAGCTGCTCGATATTCCAACCCGCCTTGGACACTCCGATCACCGGCACGTTGAGGCGGCCACGCTTCAACAGGGCCTGGAGCGCCGGAAAAATCTTCTTGTAGGCCAAATCGCCCGTGGCGCCGAAAAAAACCAGGGCGTCGGAATGGGCATCGCTCATGGCAAATCTCCCTTTCTCGCGTGGTTATTTACCAACGGCTTTCTCCAAGTGCCCGCCGAAGCCGTAGCGCATGGCGGAAAGCAGCTTGTCCTGATAATCCGCCTCGCCGCGCGAGGTGAAGCGCTGGTAGAGGGCGGCGGAAAGAACCGGCACCGGCACCGCCTCGTCGATGGCCGCCTTGATCGTCCAGCGGCCTTCGCCTGAATCCGAAACCCGCCCCGCGAACTGGGAGAGAGCGGGATCTTTCACCAAGCTGGCGGCCGTCAAATCCAGCAACCACGACGCGATCACGCTGCCGCGCCGCCACACCTCCGCAATATCGCGTAGATTGAGATCGTACTGGTAATTCTCCGGGTGGGGCAGGGGCGTGGTCTCGGCGTCGATGGCGCTGTGATTTTTTCCCACGTTGGCGTCGCGCAAGACGCCCAACCCCTCCGCGTAGGCGGCCATGATCCCGTACTCGATACCGTTGTGGACCATCTTGACGAAGTGCCCCGCGCCGTTGGGGCCGCAGTGGAGGTAACCTTGCTCGGCGGTGCCTGCAAGTTTCTCCCGGCCCGGCGTGCGCGGCAGATTACCCGCGCCCGGCGCCAGGGTCGCAAAGATGGGATCAAGGTGCTCGACCACGTCCCTTTCGCCGCCGATCATCATGCAGTAACCCCGTTCCAGGCCCCACACTCCGCCGCTCGTCCCCACGTCCACGTAGTGGATTCGCTTCGTGGTGAGGTTCTTGGCGCGCCGGATATCATCCACGTAATAGGAATTACCGCCGTCAATAAGGATGTCGTCCGCCTCGAGATGCGGCAGGAGGTCGGCGATGGTCTTGTCCACTGCTGCCGCTGGAACCATCAACCATACCGCCCGAGGCTTCTCAAGCTTCTTTACGAAATCCGGAAGCGAGGAACTTCCCACCGCCTTCTCCTGGACCAACTCGCCCACGGCTTTTGGCGACATGTCGAAGACCACGCACTGATGGCTGCCTTTTAAGAGCCGCCGCACCATGTTGGCCCCCATCCTTCCCAGACCAACCATTCCAAGTTGCATAAGAAGCTCCTTTGCAGAAATGATTTCCCGTCTCGCGGCAGCCGTCTCCACCACCACCGGACGCTGGCCCGCACCTAGTGAGAATTGCAAAATATAGTGACAATTACGTGCGTAGCGCGGGCATCTTGCCCGCTGTCTCGGGAGCGTCCCGCTCCCGCCCAGCGCGCGGGCAGGATGCCCACGCGACAGCCGGCGAGACGCCCGCGCTACGAAAACAGTTCGTCACTATATTGTGCAATCCTCAATAACTCGCTGGTTGTTCAAAAAGCCCTGGCTTCGACCCTTGCACTTTCAAAAACATCCAGAAATTCCTGATAGCGGCGGGCGATTTCGGCCACCGCGGCCTCACCACGACCTTTCATGATGTCTCTTTGAGCTTCCGGTAGCGGCGGATGAGGCTGTTCGTGGAAGTATCGTGACCAAGCGTGGGCTCCTGCGGACTTTCGAGTTCCGGGATAATGCGCTGGGCCAGCACTTTGCCGAGTTCCACGCCCCACTGGTCGAACGAATTAATCTGCCATATGGCGCCCTGGGTAAACACGTTGTGTTCGTAAAGGGCCACGAGTTTGCCGAGCACCTCCGGCGTGAGCCGATCCGCGAGGATGGTGTTTGACGGGCGGTTGCCCGCGAAGACCCGGTGGGGCACGAGCCAATCCGGCGTACCCTCCGCCTTGACTTGCTCGGGCGTCTTCCCAAACGCCAAAGCCTCACTCTGCGCAAAGACGTTTGCCAGGAGGATGTCGTGGTGGCGACCCAGCGGGTTGAGCGCCTGTCCAAAGGCGATAAAGTCACAGGGGATGAGCCGGGTCCCCTGATGGATCAACTGATAGAAGGAGTGTTGGCCGTTGGTTCCCGGCTCGCCCCAATAAACCGGGCCGGTCGGGTAAGTGACCTCGGTCCCATCGAGCGTCACGTGTTTGCCGTTACTCTCCATCGTCAACTGCTGGAGATAGGCGGGGAATCGTTTCAAGTACTGCTCGTAAGGCAACACGGCAACCGTCTGGGCGCCGAAGAAGTCGTTGTACCAGATGGCCAGCAGGCCCATGAGCGCCGGCAAGTTGCGCTCGAAGGGAGTGGTGCGGAAGTGCTCGTCCATCTGGTGGAAGCCGTCCAACATGGCTCGGAAATTGTCCGGGCCGATGGCCAGCATGGTCGATAGACCAATCGCCGAGTCCATGGAATAGCGGCCGCCCACCCAGTCCCAGAAGCCGAACATGTTGGCCGTATCGATGCCGAACCTCGCCACTTCCGCCGCATTGGTCGATACCGCCACAAAGTGCTTGGCGACCGACGCTTCCTCACCGCCGAGGCCCGCCAATGACCAGGCGCGTGCGGAATGGGCGTTCGTCATGGTCTCCAGCGTGGTGAAGGTTTTCGAAGAGATAATGAAGAGGGTCTCTGAAGGGTCGAGGTCGCGGACAGCTTCCGCGAAGTCCGTGCCATCAACGTTGGAAACAAACCGGAACGTGATGGCGCGCTCGCTGTAATGCTTGAGCGCCTCATAGGCCATCACCGGCCCCAGGTCCGAGCCGCCGATGCCGATATTAATAACGTTGCGAATGCGCTTTCCGGTGTGTCCCTTCCACTCACCGCTCCGCACGCGGTTGGAGAAGTCAGCCATCTTATCGAGCACGGCGTGGACCTGGGGCACTACATTCTCGCCATCTACGACGATGGATGCTCCCTCTGGTGCGCGCAGGGCCACGTGCAGGACCGCCCGCTTCTCCGTGGTGTTGATCTTCTCCCCTCGAAACATGGCGTCGATGCGCGATTCGAGGTCCGATTCCTCGGCCAGTTGGAGGAGGAGTCTGACGGTTTCGTCGGTGATGCGGTTCTTGGAGTAATCCAGGCAGAGGCCCACCGCCTCAGCCGTCATACGCTCAGCACGCCCGGGATCATCCGCGAAAAGATTGCGCAGATGCAATTCCCGAACCTCTTTATGATGAGTTTTGAGAGCCTTCCAAGCTTTTCGTTTGGTCAGGGGTTTGAGAGCCTGGCTTTTGGCGCCTGTCCTTACCGGTGTGGCCATCCTCCTACTCCTTTCGTCTCTGGTCATCACTACTGAGATTTGCAAAATAGAGTGACCATTACCTGCGTAGCGCGGGCATCTTGCCCGCTGTCGTAGGGGCACGCCATGGCGTGCCCGTACAGCCCCGCGCCGGCAGGATGCCCACGCCACAGCGGGCGAGACGCCCGCGCTACGAAAACAGTTCGTCACTCTATTTTGCAATACTCAGTAAGCACGGGCTTCCGAGGCAGCGCGAGGCCTGGATCACCAGCCTGATCCCACAAGCGAAATCCTCCGAGGAACGCATTCGCATTGTCACCCGCCCGGCATCCTCGCGGCAGCTCTTTCAGTTTTTTGACGTTGCCCCCTCCCAGAACGACGTCGTCGGGCTCGAGGGCGGCGATCAAGCGGGCAACCACATCCGCGACATGGCGCCGCCATTTCTTTTTGCCCCACTTCTCTAATCCCCGCAGGCCCACGTAATCTTCGTAGGTCGCCTTCTTGTAAGGAAGGTGGCCCAGTTCCATCGGCTCAACGAGGCCATCCACAACCATCGCCGAGCCGAGACCGGTTCCCAAGCCCAGGAAAAGCAACTTCCCGCTCTTATAGCTTCCCAAGGCTTGCATGGCCGCATCATTGATGAGTTTCAGTGGGCGCCCCAACGCCTCTGCAAAGTGAAACCCCATCCACCCGCGCCCGAGGTTAGGCGGGTCCGCTACCGGCCGGTTGCGCAGAACGGGGCCAGGGTAGCCCATCGACACGGCGTCATACTCCCAATCCGCCGTGAGCTTCTTGACTCCCGAAACCATGCGTTTGGGCGTCATGGTGGGGCCGGAGGGAAACTTCCGATGTTCGGTTTGCCCGGTGGCAAGGACTTTGATGTGCGTCCCGCCTACATCAATAACCAATACGTTCAAGTGGCGGCCTCCGTAAGACCGTGGAAGGCTACGCCTTTCCCTTCCACTTGAGATTCGACCAACCTGTTCTCGCACGGAACTCGATTTGAATAGTTGCCCTCTATTCCGGAGTAAACGGCAGCAAACTGCAACTCTGCCGGCTCATGCCCGTCCCCCCGAAGGTTTCAGTGCGTTATTCACAATTCCCTCGGCCTCGGTCAGGATGGCGTTCAAGTGCGCCTGGCTTTGGAAGCTTTCCGCATAGATCTTGTAAATGTTCTCCGTGCCGGAGGGCCGGGCCGCAAACCAGCCGCTCGCGGCCACGACCTTCAAACCACCGATCAGGGCGTTGTTGCCCGGGGCGCGGGTCAGCTTGGCAGTGATGGGCTCGCCTGCCAGGCTCGACTCGGTGATGGCCTCAGGCGACAACTCCCCCAGGCGCGCCTTCTGCTCGGGCGTCGCGGGAGCGTCGATGCGCGTGTAATAGGGCGTCCCGAACTCGGCGGTCAGCTCGCGATAGTGCTCGCCGGGGTCCTTGCCGGTCTGGGCGGTGATTTCGGCGGCCAGCAGGTCCATGATGGGCCCATCTTTGTCGGTGGCCCACACGGTGCCGTCGCGCCGCAGGAAGCTCGCCCCGGCACTCTCTTCGCCGCCGAAGCAACACGAGCCGTCGAATAACCCCGGAACAAACCACTTGAAGCCCACGGGAACCTCCCAGAGGCGGCGACCCAGCTTTTCGACCACTCTGTCGATCATGCTGCTGCTGACCAGCGTCTTGCCGACCGCGACGTGCGCCGGCCATTGCGGGCGGTGGGTGAGCAGGTAACGGATGGCCACCGCGAGGTAGTGATTAGGGTTCATCAACCCCGCGGAGGGCGTGACGATCCCATGCCGGTCCGAATCCGGATCGTTGGCGAAGGCCAGGCGGTATTGGTCCTTCAGTCCGACCAGCCGAGCCATCGCGTACGGGCTCGAGCAGTCCATGCGGATCTGCCCGTCGTGATCAACGGTCATGAACGAGAACGTCGGGTCAATGACCGGGTTGACGACCGCGATGTCCAGTCCATAGGTGGCGTTGATCGGCTCCCAGTAGGGTCGGGCCGCGCCGCCCAACGGGTCCACGCCCAGCTTGAGATGGGCCGTACGAATGGCGTCCATGTCGACGACGCTCCGCAAGTCGCGGACGTAAGGCATGATGAAGTCTTCCTGGTGAGTGGTCGCCGCTTTGATGGCCGCGGTGAACGGCACGCGCTTCACGCCGCCGTTGTTTTCGCGCAGCAGTTGGTTGGCCCGGTCCTCCACCCACTGTGTCACGTCCGTATCGGCGGGGCCGCCGTCCGTCGGGTTGTACTTGAATCCGCCGTCTTCGGGCGGATTGTGCGAGGGTGTGATCACGATGCCGTCGGCGAGGTGCGCCTTGCGGTCCCGGTTATAAACCAGGATAGCCCGGGAGATGACCGGCGTCGGGGTTACGCCGTTGTCGCGTTGAATGATGGCGTCCACGTTGTTGGCCGCCAGGACCTCGAGCGCGGTGCGCTGCGCCGGTTCGGAGATGGCATGCGTGTCTTTGCCCATGTAGAGCGGACCGTCTGTGCCATGGGCGCGCCGGTAGTCGCAAATAGCCTGGGTGATAGCCAGAATATGCGCTTCCGTGAAGGTGCCGTCGAGCGGCGACCCCCGGTGGCCGCTGGTTCCGAAGCTGACCAACTGGTTGGGATCGCTCAGGTCCGGCCGGCGCTCAAAATACGCGCGTTCGAGCCGGGCCACGTCGATCAACATCTCTTTGGGGGCAGGTCGACCGGCGAGCGGCGAGATGCCTGGGGCTAGCTGGGGTTCTACGGAATCGGGCAAGGCTTCACCTCCCAAATCTGGGTTCCTGTTAGTTTGGCGAACCCTCGTTACACCAGAATTAACCGCCCCTTTTCTTGCCACTACTCCTTTGGATGATTGCAAGGGGCGTTCGGTTATTTATCGGCTTCGGTCCCGCCCATGAAATACGACGCGAAAATCCCCCCCGCGCAAAACCTTGCTCTCGCGGGGCATCTCCGGCTGTATAATTCAGACTTCGGGAAAAGGGAAGCAAGACAATTGGAGCAAACAGGGCGGCGGTCATGGACAAAAGCGACCTTCTTCGCTATGAAAGTCTTCTACTCGCCAAGCAGCAAGCACTCTCCGCAGGCAAGACTCTGGTGGGTTCGATTCCCGCAGCCGGTGACATTCGTGGAGACCCGGTCGATATGGCCGCCGGTGAGACCGACGCTGCCATGCAAATCCGGTTGCAACAGAAAGACACCAAGCTCCTGCGGGCCATAGAGGATGCCTTAGCTCGGATTCGGCAGGAGAAGTTTGGCATCTGCCAGGAATGCGGCCAGCCCATCAGCAAGGCGCGCCTGGAGGCGGTGCCCTGGACGAGGCGGTGTCGAGATTGCAAGGAGCGGCAGGACTCCCAAACCTGAGGCCTTCGCCTTCGTCCTCAGAATTGCGGGCTAGAGTGTGCGCAACCATGCGAGGATGGCCTCGGCCTTCCCGGCCGGTACGCCCTCCGCCCAAAGGCAATCGTTGTCCTTGCGCAGCAGCAGAACGGCCCCATTCGCTGCCGTGCCGGCAAACAAGTCCGCGGTCGAGCCCGGGCCCGTCGTGAGTTCCGGATATTTGTGGGCCAGAATCGTGTGATAGTCGCGGAAAAACGCCAAGGCGGTCTCAGGGCTTGTCCAGCGCGTGCGTGCCACCAGGGTGTAGTCGTTCCCGCCGGAATGTTCATAGAGCAAATATCGGTCGCCGAGCCAGGCGTGGCCGAGCGTCTTCGCTTCGTCCTCGGAAATGAGTTGGCCGAGCAATGCGTAGTAACCCAGCTCCCCCATGACATTTTCCGTGAGGAATTTCAGGCCGGCGCCGTCGAGCGCGGGCGGACGGGCCAGGGTGATGGCGGGCAGCGTCTGATGGTCGAAGTAGCTGCCAGGCTCGAAGATTTGTTTGGTGGTGGTCGGAGGATTTGCGGGTAGCACCGCATTAAGGTCTTTCCATCCGCCGTGCTGGAGTCCGGCCTGGATGAAGCCCATCCCTTGCATGTAGGGGAACAGGGCCTCGATGCGGAAGAAATAGGGCGCGTTCGAAAACGCTGGATACTCTTCGAACTGCTGGTGGATGACCATTTCCATGAGCGGCTCGAGCGAGGGCAAGTCCGCCAGGCTCATCGGCTCGGTCATTTGTTGGATCATGGCCGCCGTCGCGTAGCCTTCTACCACCGCCTGACGCGCGTTGGAGCTGTCGTCATTCGCGCGGTCCGCGTGCAGGTATTTCTCCAGGTCCCAGTTCTGGTCCTGGAGCGCGTGCGTGAGTTCATGCGAAAGCACCATGCCCTGGTTATCCGCCGGGACCCAATCGGCGATGAACATGGTCTTCTGCTTGGGGTCATAAAAGCCTGCGGCCTGCTCGGTGTAAAGATTGACCAGGAACTTCTCCAGGTTGAACTCGCGCGCGACCAAACCAAAGGCCCGCAACATCGCTTCCTGCGCGTGGATCTCCGCGGGGGGCATCTCCGCGTGCATATTCTCGATCAGATACTTCTCGATTCCCGCCCGGTTGATGATTTGCTTGTGGAGTGACCCTTTGATGGGCAGGCCGGTAATCTCGCTCATCTGCTGAAGGACTTGGTCGGCATGCGACAGCAAGTCCTGTCCTTGCTGGGCATGGGCCGTGGCGGTGAGCGCTCCCACGAGGCTGATGGCCAGGATTAACCGGAGGCGTCGAATTCCTGAACGCCCATTGAGCTGCAATAGTTGCATGATGTCGAATGCCCCCGCCTGAAACGCTCACCGCAAAACTGCTCACTTCATGGGTTTCAGGAAATAATTTGTTCCTATGTGTTGCGTAACACCTAACTTTTGACACAGCGGCTCAGCCGCCGTGGTTTTAGGGTACGGCAAGCCTGCGGTGCCGGTCGTAGGGGTACGGCTTGCCGTACCCTGTTCATTATTTATCGCGCGACCGAACCAAGAGGGTACGGCAAGTCGTACCCCTACAACCACGGAACCAGCGGTTTGACCCGCCCCCCCAACGAGACTATCATAAATTTCGCGCGAGCCAGCCGGGTGATCGCTGCTTCGCCCTAGCGTCCCGCTTTCCGGGGCTGGCAGGGGCGAGGGAGAGGAAAGTCCGAACTCCGCAGGGCAGTGTGCTCGCTAACGGCGAGGGCCGGAAGGGGATTCCCGGTTGATCGGGGCGTACGCTTCCGGTACGGAAAGTGCCACAGAAAATATACCGCCGCGTTCCCGCCTTCGGGTGGAGGGATGCGGTAAGGGTGAAAAGGTGCGGTCCCGGTTCGCCGGGAATTAAAGTAAGAGCGCACCGCCTCGGTGGTGACATCGAGGGCAGGGCAAACCCCACACGGAGCAAGACCAAATAGGAGGGGAGGGGCGGCCCGTCCCGCTACAACCCTCGGGTAGGTCGCTGGACCCCACGAGCAATCGTGGGGCTAGAGGAATGATCGCCACCCCGGTTTGCCGGGGGACAAAATTCGGCTTACAGGTTGGCTCGCGCTCTTTTTCTGCCTACCGGTAATCAGGTTTCGCGCGTTCAAATTCCTAAGTCCTCAAATAGGGCGCCGACAGACTTGAAGCGCTTCCCCTTGCCTCGATCCGCTGCCTTCATCGCCTTCACCGTAGTCCTATTGGGAACCTTCACCTCGAAGGGCAGTGCCTTCTCCGCGGCCACCCGAACGAGCAATATACGGACCGCGTCAGACACTGACATACCCATAGCCGAGAGAGTTTTTGCCGCTTTTTCCTTTACCTTCTCGTCTACTCGAATATGTACCATTGTCGTTGCCATAAGATTGAAACCTCACTGAGATACAGTGTATCTCAACACAAAGGTGCTGTCAATGGCTACCCACTGACCGTGGCCGCCTGCTGTCCTTTTCGGGAACTTTTTCTTTCCCTTCGCGTATAATTCATCAGGGAACAGCCCTTCAGGGAGAGAGTTATGCGACTTGTCGTCCTCACAGCGGTAGGGTTGGCGATTTCTGTGATTCCGGGGCTGGCCTCGACCCACACGGAGGTATTTGAGAGCCCACCGGGAGGAAGCCTGTGGTTCAGACTGCGCGGAGGGGATCTTCATATCAAGCGCGGCACCGACTTGCAACACATCGTGGTACGGTATACGCCCGACCCCAAGAAACCCGAGCTGGAGAAAGAGGTCCAAATTGGGTCACGGGTGCACGGATCGCAGGTCCAGATCGAGGTAAAAGCGCCCCTGTCGCTGAGCGTGGACGTGGAAGTCGAGGTTCCCAGCCCGATTTCGCTTGAGGTCCACCTGACCGGCGGCGACCTCACGGTGGAAGGCGTGGAGGGCGACAAGAACCTGCAGCTCTTTGCGGGCGACTTGAAGGTGGATGTAGGCACCTTGCAAAACGTCCGGGACGCCGAGGTCTCTGTGCGGATCGGCGACCTTAGCGCGCCCGCCATCGGCGAGGTCCACGGTTGGCTCGGCCATACCTGGAAGTACCACGGCGAGGGCCAGTACCGGCTCTACGCCCATACCGGCTTTGGCGACGTTAGCCTCGTCACCAAGTGAGTCGGTTTGGCACGGAATCCCTTGGGAGAAGACTGGAATTTATGCTTAGCCCTCTCCGAGGGGAGAGGGCGGCCCGCGGCCGGCGTTTTCATCAGCCGGGGCGGGAAGGGGGCCCCACGTTTTGCAGGTTGTGGGGGTGAGGGGTCACTTGGCCGCCCGACGAGCGGACCCGCCCGCACCTATGGAACCTGCGGCGATCTCTCTCGTTGCGTTGCGGCTCCGCCGCGCGGTGCTACGATCTTCTGCCCGCATCGCGGGCTGATGGTAACGATTTCGGAAGCGGGACCTGGAGCGGCGCCGGCTACAAGACGGCCAGGAGTTGGGTCACGGCGCGGTGGCCCTCCTGGATGGCCAACTGGTGGCCCGAGTCTGCGGTGAGGTCAGTGTTGGCAAAGGCAATCCTGCCGAAGGGGGCTTTGCGCAGAACCTCGGGCGGGGAGGGTTTGCCATCTTTTCCATAGATGAATCCCGGCTGGGCAACAATAAAATGGTGGCCCCAACGATTCAGGATGATGCCGGCAATGTCCGGCCGCGCGTCGAATCCGGACATGGAAAACATTTCCGTAAATTGTTCGCGGACCTTGCGTTCGAAATCGCGAAAGGGAGTGGAGAGCAACTCCGCGCGGCCTTTGCTGCATTGTTCGGACACCGGCAACCCCGGGTAATAGAATGGCACGACCAGAGACAAGATGGTGGGAGAGTCTGGTCCAATGGTGGGTGCGTCGGAGCCAAAAGTGGCGATGGCTCGCACTTCCGTCCAATAACCGAAACCCTCATACCATCGGCCGCCCGATAGGCCCAGCTTGTGGAGGAAGCGCCAGTTGCGCAGCCCCACATTGGCCACAATGGTGGCGGAGTAATTGAATTGGTCATAGGCCTCGCGATGGGTGGACGGCAGATCGCGCACCACGTGCTTGGTGATCCAGATTCTTCCAGGGATCGACCACCCACTTGCCCGGCCGCTGTCCAAACTTTTCCCCGAAGTAGAACCCGAAGTTAGGAGGAGACGGCAAATCGCGGGCGAAGTGATAGCTGGTGCGGCTGAGGGGCATCGGCGGGGGCGGTCCACCCCACTCCTGATACTTGAACTCACCGAAAACCCCATCGCGCACGGCATGCGCGGCGAGCATCACTTCTTCCGTGTTTCCGTTGGCGCCCGCATAATCACCCACCCCGGTGTATCCTCCCCAATCCGGCTGCTGGGCCAGGAGTTGGAGAGGGGTCAGGGATTCGAGCAGCACACTTCCGGAGGCCAGCAGCGTGGAGTTCAGAAAATCCCGCCGGCAGATTCGCCCATTCATGCCCAAAGCGCGGTCACCAGCCGGCGCGGCCACGTTTCCATTCGGCACGTGGTTCCTTTTGGACTTCCCGGAGCCCTGAGACTTGCTCGATCTGGCCTTCATGCTTCCTCCTCGGCGAATCCGCATTTCTTAAGCGCCGAGCCCCGCATCGTAACCCCTGGCGCCTGGTTTTCCAAGAAAATACCCTGCCCCCGAGCGGAGCGCGGAACTCCGGGAGGTCTGTACTGGCCAGCCGAGCGAGCCGTCAATACCCCGGGCTGCTCTCAAGAAAATGATACTCGCCGTCGACGACACCGGACGTCTTTCCGGCTTGCGAGGCTACCGGGTTGCTTATGAATGCCCGTGCCTTCTTGAGGTCCGTCACCTCGAACAAAAAGAACACGTTGTTGGGCTCCTCTAACTCACGCCAGATGTTCTTCAGGTGGAGCCCTGCGTCACGGTGTGCTTGGGCGTGTGAATCGAACACACCCTTCCACTTAGAGAAATCCCAAACACGGTTCCGGCATAGCATGACGATCATAGTGAACCTCCAATACGGGTCTGCATTGCAATACCGTAAATTCTTGTTTTTTGGGCAAGAATTTCCCCGCCGTGTGTAGGGCCGAACAGCGTTCGGCTGGCGACGTGCCACGGGCGTCCCGCCCGTGAAGGGGCACGGCCAAGATGGCCGTGGCACCTTTTGGTTGCGGCTCCGCCGCCCTGCACTACGCTTGGTCGGGACACCAGATTATCCAAATCATCGAATCAGATGAGATGTGGTGAAGCAGGGAGGTACTCTAAGCCGAACTCATATTGGTTGAGGCCGGGGGGCTTACCCACCCTAACCACTCGCGCCGCGACGGGGTCGGGAGTTCCTTCCAGGAGGGTGACTTCCACAGTTTGACCAGGGAAGAGTTGGGTCTCCGTCCTCACGCACACGCCGAACTTGGACAGGTTGATAGACTCCGCAGGGATGGTTTTCCCTTTGCTTCCGTTGCCCGCGACTAACGAAAAAGGTAGTCTTATCGGAAGCCGATGAGCCTTGCGCTGATCCTCGTGTGTGGTCCCGTCCATGTGCGTGTCACCTCAGCCTGGGACAGATGGACCAGCCGTTCCTGGTCAAGCGATCCGTCAGCAAGGTTGGTCTTCTGAGCACCTAAATTTTAGCACAGGTCAGACGAATTTGTACTGACCGGGAACAGGAACCGGCGGCACATCCATCGCCATCTTATAGTCGAAAGCTTTGGGTTGGAGATCCTGTTGCGAGGCCATCGCCTGGTCCCAGGTGATTTCCACGCCCGAGTAAGCCGCCTCGCGGGCCATGATACAGGTCAGAGTGCTCTCCGCGACTTGCACTCCGTCGTTCGCCGAGGGAGTGTCGCCGCGAATGCTGGCCAACAACCGGGCGTGCTCCTGGACATACGGGTCCATGCCCTTCGAACCCATGTCAACGCCGTCGCTCTGCCCTTTCGATCCCGTCACGGTATTCCACACTTTGCGATACCCACCCTTGGGATATTGCCGGCAAGCGCTATACAGGTGGACGCCATTCGGATACACGTAGTCGGCGGTCAGGTGGTCGTAAATATTTCCGTAGAGTTCCTCGCGGGGACGCCAGGCGACTCCTCCCGAGGCGACCACACTCTGGGGATGGGCGCCCATCACCCAATTGCAGAAATCGATGGTGTGAATGTGCTGCTCGACCATCTGGTCCCCACAGATCCACACAAACGAGTACCAGTCGCGATGCTGCCATTCCATGTCGCCCCAGGCCGGATCGCGATGATCCACATGGAGAACCGGTCCGCTGAGGTAACTCGCGCCGAGAGCCGTCACTTCGCCGATGGCCCCGTCACGGATTTTGGCGACGGTTTCGATGTACTCCTTTTGTGCGCGGCGCTGGGTGCCGGCGACGACGGTCAACTTCAATTCCTGAGCCTTTTGGACGGAAGCGAGGAAGCGGCGTGTTCCCACGGCATCGGTGGCGATGGGCTTTTCCGTGAAGATGTGCTTTCCGCCATTGACCGCGGCTTCGAATTGCGCGGGCCGATGGCCGGGAGGTGTGCACAACAGCACGACGTCAAGCTCCGAGGCGATGACCTTGCGGTAGGCATCAAACCCCACAAAGCAATGATCGGGATCAACGGTGACGCGCCTCCGGATCGATTCCACCAACTCTGCCAGGGGCTGGCCCGTGAAGGCTGCGGCGTTCTTCGGGCTCGCCTCCGACAGGAACTCGGGATTGCGCAGCTTGGCGAGGGAGGCCTGGAGCTTGTCGTCGAAGATATCTCCCATGGCCACGAGTTCGACGTGCGGATCAGCGCTGAGCAGGTCCGCGGCTGCTCCCGTGCCGCGTCCACCGCAGCCCACCAAGCCTGCTCGTACCTTCTCCTTTCCCGCACCTCGGACCAGTGCGGGCGGCAAGATCGTAAATGCCGAAGCCGCTGCTCCGGCTGCCAATGATTTGCTGAGGAAGGATCGACGATTACAGTTAGAAAGTTCGTTATGCGCCATGTTCACCTCGCAAGGATAAGTGCCGCGCCCGCAAGTCCGGAAGTCGTGCAATCTGATTCTGGAGGTCTGCGGCTTTTCCTCCGGCATGTGACGAATTTCTGACCTTGCCTCCCATGTTCGGCAAAGGTCCCTGCGGGGACGACGAACTCGAGATCGCGTATTGCTGGCGGCTATTATAGTCCCCAAAAAAGAAATGGCAAGCGGACTTCCGGTAGTGGGACGGGATCACGAATAGTGCTTGTACACGCCGATGTCCGTGCGTAGGATGCTTCTGCATAAAGCGCGGGCACGAATATTCACTGGGGAGGTTTGGTAATGGCTCGAGACCAAGAGATGGTGTGTATCAAGACGCGGCGCGGCGGTCGTGAGGCCTACTGCCTGAGCAATGGGCTGGTGCAACTGGTGACGTTGACGGGCGGGGGCCACTTGGCGGAATTCCGGTTCACCGACGAAAGCGGCCAATCACGTGTGAATCCCCTTTGGGCGCCGCCCTGGAAGACTATGGAGCCTTATCGCTATCAGGAAAAGCGGCACGGAGCGACGTACGGTCCACGTTCGGAAGCGAAGCTGCTCTCCGGAATTGCCGGGCACAATCTCTGCCTGGATTATTTTGGTCCACCATCGGAGGCGGAGGCGGCGCAGGGGATGTCAACCCACGGAGAAGCGCCCAGCGCGCACTGGCGGAAGGAGCGCCTACAGGTGACGGCCAGGCAAGCCACGCTGGCGCTGGGTGTACGCTTGCCCGTGGCGAGGCTGCGGTTCCGGCGCGAAATCCGCATCGAGCGCGGCGAGTCCGTGGCCTACATTCGCGAGACGGTGGTGAACGAAAACAAGCAAGACCACTTCTTTCACTGGACACAACACGTGACCTTCGGGCCACCGTTTCTGAATTCGGAAACGTGCCGCCTGGCGCTTTCGGGGACCAAGGGGATGACGGTTCCCGGAGGGTACGGAGGGCGTGAGTTGCTGGCTTCCGGAGAGGAGTTCCGCTGGCCCTACGCGCCGGGAGCGAAAGGAGGGAAAGTGGACTTGCGGCAGCCGCTCTCGCATCGGGGCTTGGGCTTTTGCGCGGGAGTTCTGCTGGATCCGCGGCGCGCGATTGAGTTCGTGGCGGCGGTAAATACCGCGGAGCACTTGCTGATGGGGTACTGTTTCCGACGCCAGGACTTTCCTTGGGCGGTGATCTGGGAAGAGAACTGCTCGCGGGAAGTAAACCCCTGGCGAGAACGGACCGAGACGCGGGGCATGGAGTTCGGTTCGACGCCGCTGCCCTGCACGCGGCGGGAGGCCTTTGCCACAGCGCCGCTATTTGCAACGCCGATGTTTTCGATCGTGTCAGCGCGGGGAAGTCTGACCGCCGATTATGTGACTTTCCTGGCCAACGTGCCACCTGACTTTGGAGAAGTGCGGGACGTTACACTTGAAAAGGATACGATCCTCGTGCAGGGCAGCGCGCAGAAACTGCCCCTACGGGTGCCGGCCAGGGGCGTGGCGGGACGGTTAGGCCATTAGTCGTGCTTCTTCAAATCCTCCGGCTCATCGATCAGTCTGCCCAGCATTTCGTAAATGCGCATCAGGGCATGATTCACCATGCGCTCGCCGGTTCCCACGGCCATGTAGGTGTTGGAGTCGGCGGCGCCGTAACCGCCCTCGGTGGCCGCTCGGACGGTGGGGAGATAATCATAATAACCGTTCGCGTAGCCGACAAAAAAAGCGCTGGGTACGGGGCAGCGGTCGCGCCAGTTGATTTGGAAATCCACGAAGGGCTCCCCGGGCATTCCCATCAGGGCGATCTTCCGGTTGAGCAGAATCGTCGTCACCGCCAACGCCAGCTCGCGCGGCGGCGAATCGCTGTTCAGCAGTTCGGCGTGGTCCTCATAAACTTTGGGGCCGTAAGTCGCGAGCATTCCATGCCGGAATTTTTGGGCGTCCCAGCGCACGGCAAATGTCAGGGTGTCTTCCGCAAACTGCAGGCTGGGCGCTTGGACGGGCTCGGTGTGGATGGTTTTCGCCACGCGGGCGGCTTCCGCACCAAGCTGCTCGCCGGTCCAGTCGCGCTTCTCGATGCCGCCGGCGGAGCGAGGTGTGCCTTCGTAGTAGGGATTGATGTCGCCGTCCCCACCCTGCAAAAATAAACACAGCGGCCGGCCACCCGTCGCGTCACCGACCGATTGCTCGACAGTCCGGGCCATGACGCCGACATAATCCGCCGAGTATTCGAGGTTGTCCGGGCCGAACACCACCGGATGGCAGGCGTAGTTCACCAGGATGGCCAGGGGCTTGCCGTCCGTCGTGTCCACGCGCAGGACCGAGACGGTGGGATCGAGGGGTGAGGTGGGAACCTTGTTGGGATTCTGCCAGAACATGGTGACCGTGCCGTCAGGATTAACGCGGCGTCGGTTGTGGCCAATGTACACCGAGCCGAAACCCGTTCCCAGTTGGGCTTCCACCTCGCGCTGGCGGGCTTCCTCGACGCCCTTGGCGATTCGGTCGAGGTCGGCGGTCTCCCAGGCCGGGGTCTGGTTGGAGGGATATTCATCCAGGATATTGGGCCCGGAATGCGTATGCGAAGCGGTTATGAGAAGATACGAAATTCCACTCCCCTGGGCCAGTTGCTTGCGTAGGCGGGCGAGGGAGGCCGGCCCGAAGGTTCGACCTAGATCCAGTGTGATTAGGGCCAGACGCTTTCCTTCCACCTCGATGACCAGGATGCGCGCGTAAAGAGGGTCCAGCGTTCCGGTGGAAAGCTGGGTACGGTCCATATAGCCGTACATCGGCAGGCCCGGCGGCGGTGTGATATCTACTTTCGAAACACCGGCTTTGAAGCCCGCTCCCCCGGCAAGCCCTGTGGCCGCCCAGAAATAAAGCGCTATTCCTAACGCGTGTTTCCATCTCATAGGTTACCTCACTTCAGTTGTGCCTTCGCCGCCGTGGCCACCTGGTTGAGCGTCCCGAACCACACTCCCGGCTTTGACTGCATGTAGGTCACCAGGCGGTCGAGGGCCGCCAGCCGCGAGCGGTGCCCGGTCACGAACGGGTGCATGGTAAGCAGGAACAACGTTCCCTCTTCATACGCCTGGTCAAATTCCCCTTTATAGATCTCATAAACGTCGCTATCGCCCACGCGGTTGTAGGCGTTCGCATGCCCGTCGTAGCTGTAGTAAGCGTAGTCGTCAAGAATCCACTCCACCGGCAGCTCGATGAGGCCCGTGGGGTTTCCCTCGGCGACGATTTCATAGGGACGGTCGTCGGCCATGAGGCTCGAATCATACACTAAACCGAGGTCGCGGATAATGGCCAGGGTGTCACCAGTGAAGTCCCAGGAAGGCGTGCGAATGCCTGCCGGCGGGTGGCCAAGGCGCTGGGTCCACCATTCGAACGCCCGCGTGGTCAGTTCCCGCTCCTCGCCGGGCTTCAAGTTTGCGATCGGCTCGTGGATCCAACCGTGGATGCCGATTTCGTGTTTCAGCGGCGATTTCAGAATCGCATCGATGGAGCCGGGGTGGAGCTGTGCGTCCACGGCCGGGACGAAGAACGTCAGTGGGATTTTGTGCTTCTCCGCCATCCGGAGAATCCGCGGCACGCCCACGCGGGGACCGTACTCGCCCCGCGAGAGCGGCTGCGCGGAGTAATACCCCGAACGCAGGGGGCCCGATTCCGCGTCAAAGTCAAAGGAGAGTCCCACCGCCACGCGTGCTCCTTGAGGCCATTTCTTCGGCGTCAGGTCTCGCCCGGCGCGGACCTTATCGACGACCGCTTGAATCTTGGGTAAATCCCACTCCCAGACCGGGGTTTGCGTTTGTGCCAGCAAGGGCACAACCAGCAGGAGCCCTCCAAAAATCGCCGCGACCTTCATATCGGCTTCCTCCTTCCGCTCTGCCACCCAGTTCCTTTACGAACGGGCGCTATATCAAATTGCCCACCCCATGTCAATGCGCAGTTGGCAAAGGTCGATGGCCACCAAGGCCGCCTTCCACGAATCTGGAACGCCGGCGGAGGGCACGACCATGTCCTACGAACTGATTCTCGACTTTGGGCAAGACCAGGGGGTAAACTCCGAGGCCTGATTCCCGGGCGGTCAGCGATGAGGCCGGATTGACTCGATTCAGGAGGATGGCGCCCAAGCGGATGTCCGAATTGCGGCGAGAAGGAGTAAGTCATGGGGAGCAGGCAAGAGGCGAGAACCGGTATGTCGTCAAGAGGGGTCGCGGTTTTGGCGTTGGCGCTGGCCCTCATGGTGAGTTGGGGGAACGCGCGGGCGGGGCAGTTTCGCGCCTCAGTGGTCAAGATTGATATCACCCCGGACAAGACCGTATGGCTGCGGGGCTATGACGCGCGCCAATCGACCGGCGTGCACGATCACATCTTTCACCGCATCGTGGCCATGGACGACGGGAAAACTCAATTCTTCCTGATCTCGACGGAGCTCGCCGCCTACTCGCCTTCCGTTTACGACGAGGTCTCGAAGCAGCTCGAGGAGGAGACGGGAATCAAACCCGTGCAAGTGTGGTGGACGGTCACGCACACGCACTCGGCGCCGGAGGTGGGGCCGCCAGGACTGGCGGCAGTGTTTATGGGTAACCGCTTCAAGCACCAGCCCGACGCGGATTACGCTGCTCAGTTGAAGAGGCAATTGATCGAGGGAATCAAGGAGGCGCGGCAGAAGCTGGAACCCGCGCGCCTGGGGGTGGGCCGGGGATTCGCCCGCGCCAACATTAACCGCCGGGCGCGAGATGAAGACGGCCCGACCTTCCTGGGCCTCAACCCGGACGGCCCGGTGGACCGGCAGATTGGACTGATCCGATTGGAGAAGGCAGACGGGACCTTGCTGGCGCTGGTCGCCAACTACGCCATGCACGGGACGGTGCTCAGCGGCGCGAACACGCTGATCAGCGGCGACGCGCCGGGCGCGGTGGCGGAATACGTCCAACAGAAGCTGGGCGCCCCGATGCTCTATATCCAGGGCGCGGCGGGCAACCAAGCTCCTATTTACACGGTCTATCCCAATTTCCGGAGCGGGCACTTGAAACAGTTTGAGGTGCTGCTCGGCGACCCCATCCTCGATGCCAACGCGCGCTTGGGCCCGACGACTTCGGATGTCGAGCTCACCGTCGGTAAGACCATCGTCGAGACCCCACGCAAGGCGGGTATGGGCTGGGCTCCTGACCTTGGAGACTACCTGCACACGACCACCTCGGGCGCCGCGATGATCCGTCTTCCCGTGTGGTTCCTGCGGATCGACAAGGACATCGCCATTTGGGCGGCTCCTTTGGAGCTTTTCTGTGAAATCGCCATGGATGTGCGGAACCGCTCGCCCTTTCCTTACACATTTTATTTTGGCTACGCGAACGGCTCACTGGGTTATCTTCCCACCCGGGCGGAATTCCCGCGCGGCGGTTACGAGCCGGGAGTCTCCCCCTTCACCGAACAGGGAGGTGAAGATCTGGCGAACGCCGTGCTGAATTACCTGAACGGATGGGCGCGGTAGCAGGGCGGTTGCGGCCTTAAGAGGATAAGTCTAAATTTTTTCCGGCACCACGAAGGGCTCGCGGTAGGCACCGCGCAGCAGGCGATTCGCCTCCTCATCCTCGATAACCTGTTCGGTGGCAGGATCGAAATTCAGCGTCCGCCCCAGGCGGTAGGAGGCATTGGCCAGATGCACGAGCGTGCATGAGTAGTGCCCCTCTTCAATCGGCGCGTGGAGATTTTCTCTTTTCCGGCTGCGCACCGCGTCAATGAAATTCGCCCAACAACTGCCCTCGTATTGATTGCCGGAAGGGCCGGGTTGCTGCTCCGCACCCAACCACGTCCTATAGAACTCGTGTCCCCCGTGGGCGATGGCCATGTAGCCCTTCGGTCCGTAGAAAATGTCTCCCACCGTTTGACCGGAGAACTGCCGGCGGTGCTCGGCGCGAGGATCCGGGTATCCCAGGAAATTCGGGATGATGAGGCCAAACCCCGGGGTGTCGATATCCGCTTCGTGGTTGGTAATCCAGTGCCGCACTTCCATGACCAGTATCTTGCGCTTGCCGTCGGGCATATCGAACTGGAAGCTGCAATTGAGCGTGTTGGGCGTCTCCTGGTCATCGTCAAACATAAAGTGGCCACCGATGGCGGAAACCTTGTTGGGGAACTTGACCCCCAACCCCCAGCGCGCCACATCCATATAATGAATGCCCTGATTGCCAACGTCACCGTTCCCCGTATCCCAGAACCAATGCCAATTGTAGTGAAAGCGATTTTGGGTGAAGGGCCTCGCGGGCGCGGGGCCGATCCAGAGGTCGTAATGAACGCCGGGAGGAACGGGTTCGACCGGGGCGTGTCCAATGCTGGGGCGCCGGCAGTAACAGATGCCGCGCCCCATGTAAACGTCACCCACCACGCCTTCCTGAAGTTTCTGGATGCCCTCCCGCGCCGCCGGGCTGCTGCGCATGTTGGTCCCATGCTGGACGATGCGGTTGTATTTTGCTGCGGCTTTCACCAATTGATGGCCTTCCCACCAATTGTGGGAGCAAGGTTTTTCGACATAGACGTCCTTGCCGGCCTGGCACGCCCAGATCGCGATCAGCGAGTGCCAATGATTGGGGGTGGCAATCGAGACGGCGTCGATGGAAGTGTCTTCCATGAGCTTGCGAACATCGATGAAGGTCTTGGGCCGGGGCAGGGCCATCTTTTCCATGTCGGCAAGACGTTTGTTTAAAATGTTCTCGTCAACTTCGCAGACAGCGGCAATCTCCACGTTCGGCACTTCCGTGTATTCTTCGACATGCAAAAAGCCCTGTCCTCGTAACCCCACCACCGCAACCCGGACTCGATCATTGGCGCCGAAGACCCGGTCGGGCCGGGTGAGGAAGGTAACCCCCGCGAGCGCGCCGAGGCCTGCTTGGCCGCTCGAGAGGGTATGCGGAAGCCCCATGTTATTATTTTTATCAGTGCCATCCATCTCTTGTATAAACCTCCGCGCAACTGAACAAACGGCCATGCGGTGGGCTTTGGGTCAGCATCCCCACTAGGATCATAAGCTGAAGTCCCTGGAGGGTGCCGATATATATTTTAAGGGGACGGCGTTTCCCGGTTACGGGATGAGATTACGAAGGGGCAGGGTGAACCCGGGCAACAGGGGTGAACTCAGCGCCTCCGCTGCGGAGAGTTTGGCGACCAAGTTCAGGCCTTCTTCCCCACGCCGGTAAATCTCCGCGGAAGGACCGTTTGGATCGATGATCCAATACTCCTCGACACCGAATTTCCCGTAGAGCTTCAATTTGATCGAGCGGTCCGCACGCACCGTGGTCTCCGACAAAACTTCGACGACAAGATCGGGAGCCCCTTGCACGTTCTTCCCGGTCAGGACTCCAGCGCGAGCATTCGAGATATAGAGAAGATCCGGCTCGACAACATCAAACTCGGAAAACACCACGTCGAAGGGAGAGACAAAGACTTCCCCCAGATGATGGCTCGCCACGAATTCCCCGAGACGGATCGTCAGGCGGGTAACAGCTCTCTGGTGGGGCAACTGCGGTGACGGCGTCACAAGGAGTTCTCCTGCAATGATCTCACGCCGCTTGCCATCTTCGGGGAGCAAGCAGAAGTCGTCATAGGTCAGACGAGTGTCGACGGGCATAATGTTATTATATCATTTACCCTAACTTTCGCGGCCGATCTCATCAGACCGAATCGCCAATAGCGCGTGCTGGGAGTATGTGCATGCACCTTCTTCAAATAAGCATGGAATGCAAGCTGCCACGATGCATGAAACTCCCCGATTTCACCTCGCATTGACAGTGATGATTCCCGGTGATATAGGAAACAGATTCCACGGGCTGGATTACTGAGGAGGTGCAGGTTGGCGAAAGCGACCCTTGGCTCTGCGTTTCAGTGTTCTCCGGGACCAGGCGCTCGGCTACGCGCATCGGTGCGGGACCACAAGTCAGCATTCCTGGCTCTAACGGTCATCCTGGTGACCCTGGGTGTGGGGACCTCGTATGCGCAAATGAAGGACGTGGCGCAGAAGCTGGGTTATCCCGCCGATGCGAAGCTCCTGATCATTCAGGCCGATGATGTGGGGGTCTACCACGCGGCGGATCTCGCCAGTTTTACGGCGCTCGACCAAGGGGCGGTTACTTGCGGCACCGTTATGATGACTTCCCCGTGGCTGACGGAAGTCGCTCAATATGCCAAGCAACATCCTAGCATCTGCCTGGGGGTCCACTTTGTGCTCGCCAGCGAGTACGATACGTTTCGCTGGGGTCCGGTGGCGCCCAAAGACCAGGTGCCCAGCCTGCTTGATCCCAATGGTTTCATTTGGGCCCATGGTTCTGACACGGTCAGTCACGCGAAGCCGGAAGAGATTGACCGTGAAATTCGTGCGCAGATGGATCGCGCCCTGCAATTCGGCTTTCAACCCGACTTTGTGGACAGCCATCAACGGGCCCTCATGTCCAATCAGGAGCTTTTCCAGATTTATATGAAGGTCGCACACGATTACAAGCTGCCTTTCCTGGTGGGCCGCGACCGAGCGACGGGCGGGAAATTCATCCCCCTGCTTTCCGATAAAGACATCGCAGTCGATTCGGTGATCGTCATTCCCTCGACCACCCCTCCCCAGGATTGGATGGGGTTTTACACACGCGCCGTCAAGGCACTCAAGCCGGGGCTGTATCAGCTTTACGTCCACCTTGCTTTCGACAATGACGAGGCCGAGGCGGTTTCCGTAGACCACACCGCCTATGGCGCCGCCTGGCGGCAGCGTGATTTCAACGTGATGACAAGTCCTGAATTCAAGAAAGCCTTGGAAGACAATCACGTCATTCTAGTCAGTTGGAAGGATCTGAAGAAACTCATCTAACCAGAGCGGCTTAACGGATTGCGCCATTTTAATCGGAAAGGAATTGCGTGCGGGGGGATATGGGTTGTCGACCTCGTCAAGGTGGTCGACAACTACCCGGCTGAAAACTCCATCGCTTACATTTCCGGGGAATCGATGGGGGGCGGCGGCTGCGCCCACAACGTCACCCTCAACCTGGCAAGGTTCGATGCGAATCTGGCCCTTTACGCTGTCGGCCTCATCGGTGACGATGCCTTCGGGGACTATCTCGTCAATGTGTGCCGCCAGTTCCCGAATATCAACCTCGAGCAATTGAGCCGAACGCGCCTCGACAAGACTTCGTACACGGACGTAATCAGTGTCAAGTCCACCGGGAGCAGAACGTTCTTTCATTATCCCGGAACCAATCGTTTGTTTAGCCCCGACCTCGTCGACTTGGATCGTCTGCCCGTCGAGATGTTTCACCTGGGCTACCTGCTCTTGCTGGAAGCGATGGACCAACCCGACGCGCAGTTTCAAACCGTGGCCGCTCGATTCCTGGCGCAGCTTCAGAGCCGGAACATCAAGACCTCCATTGATCTGATTTCGGAGGACAGCAGCCGCTTCACCGGCATCGTTCCCCCCGCCCTGAAATTTACCGACTACTGCATCATCAACGACTTCGAAGCCGAACGGCTGTCGGGGATACCCCTGCGCAGAGGAGACAGACTGCTGCCTGGGAATCTCAAGAAAATCGCGGCGGCCATCCTGGAATTTGGCGTAAAGGATCTGGTGGTGATCCATTTTCCGGAAGGCGCTTATCTGCTCTCGAAAGGGGGCCGCGAGTTGCTGCAGCCTTCTTTGGATCTCCCCGAAGACTTCATCGTCGGCAGCACGGGCGCAGGAGATTCTTTCTGTGCGGGCATGCTTTACGGGTTATACCAAGGCTGGGATTGTGACCAAACCTTGCGCTTTGCGGTCTGCGCAGGCGGAATGAACCTCAGCGACTTGACGACGACGGGTGGAATCAAATCTTGGGAGGAAGTCTTCCGAATGGGGGAAAGATTCCCGTACCGGAAGAAGATCGCTTAGGATTCTTAAGGTTGGGCAGGGCTCTCCCGTCCCGCCGGTCATGATCTTTTTGAGAGGAGATATCTGAATGTCTGTGATTCCCAGGTTGAACCGCTTGTTCGGAGCGGACGGCAAGTGCTTTGAGGTGGCGCTCGACCACGGCGCGCACAACGAGCCCAGCTACCTTCCCGGCATGGAAAATCTGGAGCAGGTGGTCAGGACCGTGGCCGTGGCCATTCCTGACGCCATTCTCCTGAGCCTCGGCCAGGCGCACTGGTTGCAGGAGATGGCCGGGAAAGCAAAACCCGCGCTGGTTGTGCGAGTCGATCCCACGAACCTCTACAATACGCCCACGCCGCACCAGGTGTTTTGTCACTTGGTCGAAAACGCCATTGAACGAGCGGTGGCGCTTGATGCCGCTTCGGTCGTCGTCAACCTGCTGTGGGCGTCCGACCAACCGGATTTATACCATCAATGCCTCGGAAATGTGTGTCGCGTAAAGACGCAGTGCGAACGGTATGGAATGCCCCTTATGGTTGAGCCGCTCGTCATGTTGCCGGACAAGCGCCTGGGCGGATATAAACTCGATCCCGACCTTCGCAAGACGGTATCCCTGGTGCGCCAGGCAGTCGAACTCGGTGCGGATGTGGTGAAGGCCGATCCTTGCAGCAATCTTAAAGAGTACCACCGGGTCGTGGAAGCCGCGTCCCCCAAGCCCGTGCTGCCCCGAGGTGGCGCGCGGGTATCGGACAAAGAAATTCTGACTCGGACCTTTGCGCTGATCCAACAAGGTGTTTCAGGCATCGTTTATGGACGGAACGTCTTCCAGCATCCCCATCCGGAGAGAATGATTCGTGCTTGCAAAGCGATCGTTCATGAAGGCGCCAGTGTTGCGCAAGCACTATCCATCCTGAAAGAGAACGGAGGGAATGGATAGCGCACGGCTGAGCGGAAAAGAAAACCAAAAGGCAAAGGGCAAAAGTGAAGGCCTGCACCTTCAAAACTTTCTGTTAACGTGGCAACCTAAGGGGGCGTTGATTTAAATCTACAACCCCCGGTCGCCGCGGCGACAGAGGGTGGACCGCCGCCGGCGTTTTCATCAGCCGGGGCGGGACGGGTGAGGGCGTCACCCAGAAAAAATTGAGAACCAAGTGGCGGCGCGCGTGCTCGAGCGTCCAGACAAAACGGCGTGAGTGAATGCTTGTTCGGCACGTGACGTGGAAGCTTCCCGCGGTGGCTGCAAGTTCGGCAAGTCCCCAAGGAGGGTCTGATGTCTCGCATGTTGAAGCTGTTGGCAATGATGATCGTGGGTTGGGCCTGCCTCTGCTTCGTGCAGGAAACCTCCCAAGGCCTTTTGGTACGGCATGGGGAGATTCTCTCCGATAACGCTGTGGCGAATATCGCCGGTGGGCCGCCCGAACAAATCCTGGCGGGAGTCATCGACATCCACGCCCACTGCGACCCCGACAGTGTTCCACGTTCAATTGACGCGATCGATCTGGCCCGGCTGGCGCGGGATCGGGGAATGCGTGGGTTGGTTCTGAAGAATCACTCCGACCCCACCGCCACGCTGGCGTATGTGGTGCGCAAGGAGGTGCCGGGAATTGAGGTCTTGGGTGGGATCGTGCTCAACCGCACGGTGGGAGGCATCAACCCCGCGGCGGTGGAGCATCTGGCGGCCGTAAAGGGAGGCTGGGGCCGGGTTGTTTGGATGCCGACCAACGATGCAGAAAATCAAGTGCGCTACTTGAAAGAGAATCGGCCTTTCGTGCCCGTGGCGCGCGCCGGAGAGCTCTTGCCGGACGTAAAGGAGGTTCTGCGAATCATCGCCCTACATCACCTGGTTCTGGCAACGGGGCACTCATCGGCCGCGGAAGACCTGATGCTGATCGAAGCCGCCCGGCGGGCGGGCGTCCAAGGCATCGTGGTGACGCACCCCATGTCGCCGCCGGTCAAGATGAGCACCGACCAAATGAAACAAGCTGCCGCCCAGGGGGCTTACCTGGAGTTCACTTACAGTGGATTACTTCCCCCCGAAGGGTCTGTCAACATCCACGATTACGCCACCGCCATCCGCGCCGTTGGGATCGAGCACTGCATCCTTTCGAGCGACCTTGGACAACCCGGTAATCCCCTGCACCCGGACGGTTGGGTGACCTTCTTTCAAGAGCTTCGCGCGCAGGGCTTCTCCCAGCAAGAAATTGACCAGATGTCGAAAGTGAATCCGGCCAAATTGCTGAGCCTCCCCTGACGAGTCCGTGTGAAAACCTTGTGGGCGCGCGGTAGCGGCGATCTATGAGCGCCGAAGTTCTTCACTTTCAAACCCGGCGGTCATAGTCCGCCGCTACAAATCAAGGTTTCACACACAATCCTGACGCCCCACTTTGATCAAGCCCATTCCCCCGCACGCCGCCTCCCTTGAAGTACTCCAAGAAAAAGATGATTGCACCCCCCTTGCACGGAATTTTGGTGTATACTATAGCCCACCGGGGAAAGCTGAATATAATTCGTGGACACCTCAGGATGCAACAAGTCGTGCCAAGTGTCCTCCGCTCTTGACGGCCGGGATTTGCAGGCCGGGTTAGCTTAGCTTCTTTCCCCACGAGTAGGAATCTTCGAAATCAAATTCGCCTTAAGGTTTGGAAAGGGACTTCGGCCATGAGAATTTCCTCTCGCCTGCCAGCGGTTTTTTTGACGCTCTCTCTGGGGGTCCTTGCGGCCTTGCCTGGAAGTGCGCGGAGCGGAGCTTCCCCTTCGGGCGGATGGAGCGCAGGCATGCCTGCCGAGGGCGCCACAACAGGATCGCCGGCCACCATGGCCATTCCCGGCCCCTTGCGCCCCTTCTTGCGCCTGGCGGCGGTCAGCCAGAAGGTTTCTCCGGATGAAGTTCTGCCGCTCCTGGCCCACCATGTGGTCATGGAAGGTTACGGGGGGCAGGATAGGGGCCACTCACCTACGGAGTATCTGATCCTGGTGAAGCGGTATGTGGAACAGGCGCGAGAATTACAAGCGCTGGCGGGACCGGACGGCGTCATTCGAGTCTCCCAATGTACCGAGGCGCAGCCGCTACTTGCGGTGATCGGCTACCGGCTCCGGGAACCCTGTGGGCCCAACACTTCGCTGGAAACTGCCGAGGCGAAGAAGGCCTTCATCACCGTCGATTCCGGATTTCCTCTCGTTCAGCTCGAAGACACGCTGCGCGGAGGCCAGCCGTTTGCCTACTCCTTTGCGAGCTCGCAAGTACCGGTGTTGTTTAGCCGCAGCGATTGGGAGGCCATCAGCAGGGACAAAGGTAACAAGGACTTGCTTGACTCGCTCCTGGGCGATCCCGCGTTAGCCCGGCTTTACTGGGCGCTGGCCCGGATGGATGATGATACCCGAACCTTCCTGAGGCAAACCCCGGGATTAGAAAAACTCGTGCCCCTCGCCCCCATCCTCGATTTCTACGGCGAACAAATTCACATCCAGTCCGGACGTGTCGTCGTCCCCGGGGGAGCAGCGGCTGAGTCCACATGGAAGCAATTGGTGGGGGCTGGCCCGGATTCGCCGGGAGACTTCATCCCCAAGCTTCTCGCCAAGGACGAAGGTTGGCTGGCCGTTTACTTTGACGCGCTATCCCGGGTCAGCGGAGCTCAGCAGGCGTACTTTACTGAACCCCGCCGCATGGTTAGTTTCTACGAGGCGTTGCGAGGACGCGACCCTTCTCCCGGCCCCGCGCGTCCGGTATTTCGCCCCGACCCTGCGCTTTTGCTGCTGGTGACGCGGGTCTCTTTGGATGCGAAGGGCCAGCCCCACATCCCGGGAGATCTGGGCGTGTGGACTGACATCATCCGGGAGGGAGGCGAGACCAAAACCGCACGGGATTGGGCCAAGCGCTCCCCCCATGTGCACAACTCCGATGATTTGATGGAAGCCCTCATCGCCCTTTCCCGGGTGAGCTGGGGTAGAGGGCCGTTGCAGGTGTTCCTCGCCTTGAGCGAAATGGATCGTGAACGGCCTCTGGAACATCCCATGAGCGCGGCGACGGTCCGTTTGTTGGCGAAGAATTATTCCCGGTACAGTGACCAATACTCCATGTTCTCAGAGTTTCACGCTTTGGACGACACGTCCATCAGCAGCTTTCTCAACGTGGCGGATGCCGTCGATAGGATCGGGGATAACAGCTTGCGGCCGGAGGCTCTGGGCATTTTTCAAGCAAATGTCGGCCTCTGGCAGATCCTGGCGCGGCAGGGGCAAATTCCGGTAACAAATTGGAATCACTCCTGGCAGTCAGTTATCCACCCATTTGCTGATATCCATTCCACACCCCAGCTCTTCGACGCGGCCCGAAGTTCGATTGCCGAACTCTTCCGTGCCGCCGCCGGTAAACCCCGGCTTTCTCAGGATGAAGTTATTCTCTTGCTGGCGGGCCCGGATCCCGGCAATGCGGAGGGCTCCGCCATCCGGCAAAAGCTCGCTAATCAGATGCGGTCAGTCCTGGATGCGCAACGTCTTGTTTCCTTCGACACCCTGATGGGGCTGGGGGATGGGTTGAGTCAGATGGAGCAAGGAAAAACTCCGGCGGAATCGCTCCTGCCACTCGCCGAAGAGCTGCGGGAGTTTGAAATGCCCAAGCCGGTCTTTACCACCGGTGAGCGAATCGACTGGACCTCCGGACCGTTCGGGGATCCGCACACCCAAGCCGAGATGGAAACCAATCTGGCGGAGGTCATCAAGTCGAAAGCGTCGGCTCAGGAGTTAGCGTCGGCACGCGGCCGCCTGGTGCCCTTCCTGCGAGACTTTCTGGTTGGGCTGAACTACGCCTACTACGAGCCGCCGGGGGCTCTCATGCTTCACAATAACCCGCTACTGGTCCGGCGCCATGATTTCTCCGGGAATGTTAGCAGGGGGGCGGAGCACCCTTGGCACACCCCGCGCTTGGTCGGTCGCGGCGATACCTCGGGAGGCGGTGTCCATCTGGCGGGCGGACTTCCCGGGCTGGCGTATGTGTTAGCGGAAGTTGAGCAGCAGTTCGTGGTGCCCGAGAACGTGCAATCCCTCATATGGGAGGATTTGGTCCCGAGCCTGATGACCAGCGCCGTCTTACCACGCTGGTGGCGGGTCACCCGGAATGAGCTTCACGCCGTTAACCTTTACCAGCGTTTCGGTGAGGAACTTTTGACCGGCGCCGTTACCAATGAGGATCTGCGCCAGAAGGTTGTGGGAATCCTTCCGGACCGCATGGACCCCCGGCGGTTGGAACAGGTGGAAAGGAGCTTCCGCTCCGGCCACCCTAACGAGGTCATTTCCCAGGTTACGCCCGCAGAATGCTTTCACTTGGCGATGGAGTTCCGACGAAGATATTCCCAGGAAGCGAATAGCTTGGGCGAGGCGGGTCCGGAACTGGCCAGGCTTGCGCAACGCTATCCCCAGGAGGTCAGCGCGGAGAGGCTCTCCTCGGATTTCGGTGTCCCCCACCCAGCGCTCGCGCAAACCTATGGCCGCGAACTCCTCAACTTGAAGCCCTTTCCGACATTCCTGGGTTACTCGAGCCGCTTGATGGCGGAGTCATGGGAGTCCAACAACCTTTTCTGGGCCCGCTTGGCGGACGAAAAGGGATTGCCTCCTGAGGCGCTTCATGAGTTGGTTCCCGAATTGACGCGGCGCATGGTCGAAAAGATCTTCGCCACGCACTTGGACGACTGGCCCTCACTGCTTCGCGCTTTGCAGGAAACAGGGGAAGAGTTCCGGGAAGGCAAGATGGAGTCCTTGACGAAGGCAAGCTCTCTCTCCCCACTTTGAGGATCGTTATCGAAGGATCAAAAAGGTGACCTATGGTGAAACGAAACTTTCTGCTCGCTTTGCTCGGCTTGGGTGTTCTCGCCGGGGGCGCAGTCTGGATGACTGCGCAGGAGAACAAACCTGATACGGTCTTTCGAGTCACCGTGAACATGGTGCAGTTGGACGTGGCGGTGGTGGACAAGAAGGGGGATTACGTCACCGGCCTCAGTCCTTTCGACTTCGAGATCTACGAGGATGGGATTGCGCAGAAACTCGCCGCATTCGGTGAAGAGAACGAAGCTCCCCGCCGGCTGGAGGAATATGTGCGGGGCGAAAGCAATCCCACTTTGACACGGCCTCAGCCCGTCAAGCCCCCGCCGCACGAGGCTATGCCCTCCGGCCTCATTCAGAAAGAGACCCCGGAGCGGGTCACGGCTCTGATCGCCGGCGCCAGCGTCTTCATCCTTTTCGACACCAGCAACTACATGTACAAGGGATTTGTCTATGCGCAGGACGCCATCGCGGAATTCGTCCGCTCCCTCGATCATCCCTATCGGGTGGCGTTCTATTCCTATAGCCGCAACTTTTCAAGGATTTGTCTTCTTACCCCTGACCGCTCGGCAGCCTTGATGGGGGTTCGCGAAACGGTGGCCGGAGACAACGCCGCGCTTTACGACGCGCTGCTCCTGACCCTCAAGGATGCTGGCAAGCTTTCCGGGCGGAGGGTGGTGGTGGTCTTCTCCAATGGCCCCGACAATACCAGCATGGTCGCCCCCGAGGATGTTCGTGAGGTCGCCCAAACCGAAGGCATCCCCATTTACATGATTAGTACCCAGCAGGCGCGCCTCGACCCGGTTTCGACAGCGGTCTTCGAACGTATGAGCGCCAGCACGGGGGGCAAATCCTATTTTGCCAAGAACTGGCAAGACCAAGCGAAAGCGTTTGCTTCAATCCGCGATGACCTTGCACACCTTTATACGCTCGCCTATTACCCCCAGCCGAATCCCAACTACGGCTGGCGCAGTATCAACGTGCGGCTGGTGGGCGACCGCCTGAAGAACTACCACGTTCGGACGCGCAGCGGTTACCGGCCTCGTGCCATCCGCCGCGCCCAGTTGAACGTCACCCCGTGAAGTGCGGCGCGGAAGGATATTCACTACTGTAGGTTTACAATCCTCCCGGGGGCAGGGAAGCTGTCCGCAATCGGCGGCCGGTTATCGCCTTACGACCCTCGCCCCCATGCCTCCCCAAGACCGGCCCCTGCAACCCGCGCTACCTTTTCTCATCGTCCCAAGGACAAGGCTTGGTTTGAGGGGTATACTACGCGCCGCAAGGAATTAGTTGTAATCCAAAGGGAGCCAAATCACTCATGCGCTTTCAAATCAAACTTGTCTACATCACCTTAACCCTCGTCTTCTGCTTTATACCCTGTTCCCTATCCACCTCGCAGACGACGGGGTTGGACTTGGTTTCGCACGCTTGGAATGCCTCGTGGATCAGGCATCCGGAAGGGCCGCAGCGGGAGTTCGGCGTTTTCCATTTCCGCAAGACGATCGCGCTCGACGCCGTCCCTCAACACTTCGTTATCCATGTCAGCGGCGATAATCGATATGAATTGTTCGTGAACGGCCAGCGGGTGCTGGCGGGCCCGGCGCGCGGCGACTTGAATTACTGGCGCTACGAGACGCTGGACCTTGCCCCGTATCTGGTCGCGGGGCGGAACTTGCTTGCGGCAGTGGTATGGAATTTCGCCGCGTTGGCTCCTGTAGCGCAGGTCTCGAGCGAAACGGGCCTGATTATCCAGGGCGACACAGCGGCGGAAGAGATCGTGAACACCGACGAATCCTGGAAAGTGTACAAGAGCCGGGCGGTCAGTCTGATCCCGTTGAGCGAGGAGAAAATTGGCGGGTATCTCGCGATCGGTCCGGGCGAGCAGGTTGACGCCTCGCAATATCCGTGGGGATGGGAGACTCCGGCCTTTGATGATTCCGGCTGGGTTGCGGCCATGCCTATTGCCCATGGTGATACACGCTCCATACGCATTTATTACAATTCATCGTGGATGCTGACCCCGCGCACCATTCCCCTGATGGAAGACAAGCTCGAAAGGCTGGCGCGCGTGGTTCGCACCAGTGGCGTGGAGGCCTCGCCGGAATTCTTGCAGGGGACGGCGCCGGTCACCGTGCCGGCAAACTCCCGTGTCAGGCTGCTCTTCGATCAAAGCTATTTGACGACGGGCTATCCGGAACTGGTGACCAGCGGCGGGCGCGGCTCGAACCTGACCCTGACTTATGCGGAGGCGCTTTGGAAGGGGCACGAGAAGGGCAACCGCAACGAAACCGAGGGCAAGGAAATGCGGGGTATCACGGATCGTTTCCAGCCCGACGGCGGCCCGCATCGCCTTTTCCGGCCGCTTTGGTGGCGAACCTTCCGATACCTGCAGATTGACGCCGAGACCGGCGCGGAAGCGCTGGTGCTCGAAGATTTGCGGTCGCGCTTCACCGCCTATCCCTTTGAAGAGCGCGCGCGCTTTGAGAGTGATGACCCGGAACTTGCGAAAATCTGGGAAGTGGGGTGGCGAACGGCGCGGCTGTGCGCGCATGAGACCTACATGGATTGCCCTTATTGGGAACAGCTCCAATACGTCGGCGACAGCCGCATTCAGGAGCTCATCTCTTTATACATGACCGGCGACGACCGTTTGGTGAAGAACGCCATCGAGTCGCTCGACGAATCGCGCACGCCGGAAGGCCTGACCGAGAGCCGATACCCCACTTCCACTCCGCAATACATCCCGGAGTTCTCCCTTTTCTGGATTGGCATGATGCACGATCTCTGGTGGTACCGCGGCGAGGTGGATTTCCTGCGCAACTATCTTCCCGGTATGCGCGGCGTGTTGGGCTGGTTCGAGCGCCGCATGGCGCCTTCGGGAATGCTGGGGCAGCTCAAGTGGTGGAATTTTGTGGATTGGCCGAACCAGTTCGACGACGGGCGTCCGCCCATGGATAAGGATGGACAATCATCGATGTTGAGCCTGCAATTTGCCATTGGCCTCCGCGCCGCCGCCGACCTGGAAGAAGCTTACGGAAGCAAGGAGTTTGCCGCGCGCGATCGGGCGCTCGCCGCCCGGATCGCCGCCGCGGTTTACAAGCTGTGCTGGGATCCCACGCGCCGATTGGTCGCGGACACGCCGGAGCACAAGACCTTCAGCCAGCAAGCGAACATCCTGGCCGTGCTCGCAGACTCGATCCCCGCCGCCGACCAACCACGAGTGATTAAGGCGGTGCTGGCTGATTCGACCCTGACTCCGGCCACCTACTACTTCCGTTTTTACCTCTTCCGCGCCATGAAGAAAGCCGGCCTCGCGGATGAGTATCTGGCGCAACTGGAGCCGTGGCGGCACATGCTCGCGCTGGGCCTGACCACCTGGGCGGAAATGCCGGAGCCGGGGCGCTCGGATTGCCACGCCTGGAGCGCGCATCCGAACTTCGACCTGTTGGCGACCGTGGCAGGAATCGAATCGGCGGCGCCGGGTTTCTCGAGAGTGACCATCCAACCCCACCTCGGCTCACTCAAGCAACTGAACGCCACCCTGCCTCACCCGCGAGGTGACATTACGGTAGCCTACCGCCGGGATGGCGATCATTTGAAAGCGGACGTGACGCTGCCGGAAGGACTCACCGGAGCGTTCCTGTGGAGAGGAAAAAGCACCGTGCTGCACTCCGGGGCGCAACACTTGGCGTTCTAGAGCGTCTTTAATGTAAGTGTATACAGCGCGGCGAAGCCGCAACCAGCGACGTGCCACGGCCGTCCCGGCCGTGCTCGGGCACGGGGGGGACGCCCGTGGCACGAAATCTTCGCGCGACAACAACGTCCTAGCGCCGAGCGCTACGAGGCATGTAAGCACTTAAATCAAAACCCCTCTAATTGGCCGCGGCGGCTGATGAGCCCTTTCCCTCGAAGCGGTCGCGCCCCTCAACCAACGCGGCGATTTTTCGATCGGCCACCGAGCGCTTCAGCATCCAAAAACCGCAGTCGGGATGGACCCAACCCACCCGCCCGGGGCCCAGGACTTTCTCCGCCGCTTCAATCCGCCGGGCAATCTCATCGGCAGTTTCAACCCGATTGATCTTCACATCTACGACGCCGATGCCCAGCTTGATCCGGGGCGCGACGTCTTTCAGCGCCTCGAGGTCTTCACTCGGCCGGTGAGCTATTTCCAGCACCAGGTGATCGACATGGAGGGCGTTGAAGAACTCCATGAGTGAAGCCCAGTGCCCCTTGCGAATGGTCTGGCCGCCGTAGTTGCCAAAGCAGAGGTGCACGGCCCGCCGGCAGGAGACACGGTCGAGCAGCAGGTTGATCGCCTTCGCCGCCAGCAAAGCGTCTTGAGGGCTTTCGACCAGGATGGCTTCATCAACCTGCACACACGCGCAGGGCAACCCGGCCACTTGCTCACCCAGCACTTTGGCCACGGCCATGGTTAAGGCTTCGAAGTCGTGGTAGTGCTGGTCCAAAAGCAGCCGGGAAAGCATGTAAGGGCTGGTTACAGTGAATTTGAACGGTCCCCCCACGACCTCGGCGGCGGTGGCGCAGTCGGCCAGCAGGTTAAGTTTGCCTCCACCCACCGCGCCGGTGACAATGCCCCCGGGGACGTTGCGAAAGCTCACTCCCGGCAACCGGTAATAGGTGTCCCAATCGGCGCGCCCAAGCTCGGTGCTGATGCCGCTCATGGGCCGGAGGAAGTATTCGATCATACCGTTGGTGTCGGGATGGTTGATGTCGAAGCGATAGAGTTCGCCATCCGTGGGGAGGTCGATGCCGGCCTGGCGCTGGATGTCGAAGATCACGCGGGTGGCATCGAGGCGTGCCTGCCGGCTGGGGGCGGCAGTAAGCCAATCCGGTATGGGATATGACCCGACGGTGGTAGTCAGGATTGTGGAAATGGAAGTTGCCTCCTTTAGCCAACAACACCCAGGCCCGGTTTGGTCAGGTCGCCGGTGCGCATGGTGCCGTCTTTGACGACAAAGATCCCCGGGAATTTACTCTCCCAGCCGCGGTTCCCCGCAGGCACGAAGTGCCGGGCGTTGGACTCGACGGCAGTGACCGTGGGGATGTGGGCCGCCATCCCCACCGAGTGCACCAGTGATGCGCCGGGGCAAGTGAGATCCTGGACGCACATGAACATCTTATATTTTTGGCAGTAGCCGGGCAGGAGCACAGACTGTGTCTGCCCCTTGCAGGTTTTTAGCGCCGCCCCCGAGTAGCCCATTTCGCGTGCCAACTTCAGCCTATCGAGGCCCGTCAGCGACTCATCGATCACCACGGGCTTGAGTTTCGCCGCCTCGTGCATCACATTTTCCCGATCCTTCTCGAGATCGCGCTTCGTAGGCTGTTCGACATACTGGATCTTCTCGTAACCCGAGGGCGACTTTTCCTTAAGACGGCGCAAGAAATCCACGAGGTACGCCTCGTTGGGACATTGCTCGTTGAAATCGAGCGAGTAGACCCAATCCTTGACGCCGCGCGCCGTCTCCGCGTCGCTGGTGGTCCGGTCAATGCTCAGGATGCGCTCAAGGTCCCACGTCAGATTATTGCCTGCCAGTTTGATCTTGATGTGCGTCAGACCGTTGTAGTTAATCCATCCGCGCAGGCTCATGGGCAAGCCGTCGTCAATTCGCTCCTTGACGTCCGCCTCATCGATGGGGTCTGACTCGCCCACCGCGTGGTAGAGCGCGAGGCGCGGCTTGGGGTCCTTCAGCACGTATTGGTCGGGATATTCACCGCTGAATTCCGGCCCTAGATAGTGGCTGAGGTCGTAGGTCATGAAATCGCGGTTGTAGGTGTGATAGGTGGATACCCCGTGGGCCTTTCCAAAGGCGTCGTGCAGAGCGGCGTCGAAGGCGCTCGCGGTTACCAACGTGCAAAGTTTGGGAATCGGCTCCGCCAGGCGCAGGTCTTCAGATACTTCCCGCGCCGCCTCCAGGTATTCGGGTTCGAGGGCCACGTTGATGTCGATAGGATGAGCAAGATCATCAAAGTCCTCGGTGATGCCGCGGATGCTCTCCGCCAGGGTTTTCATGGCGCCCAGCGTGGTGTCAAACGACATCTTCGCCGAGGGAAACGCCCAGGCGCTGACCAGCGGCATTGACCCGAATCCCTGCGCCTCGCGGCCGCTGAGCGTGTGCACGGCGCACCGGACGTTCAGAACCGTCACCCGGTCAATCTCCCTGCCGCCGAATTTGAACGGCGTGCGGTAAGGAAATTCCTGGTAGTCGATGGATACCCAATCAATACGGATGTCCGTCGGTTTGGGGGTCTCGGTGTTGACCGCGCTCGCGGAGCCGGAAGCCCGCGCGAAGAGCGCCGGCGAAAACGCCGCCGCTTGGAGAAAAGCTCTGCGGCTGACCGCGGAGCGCTGGGGTTTTTGCCGATTTCGTTTGGTTGTCATTCGTCGTTTCTTCATAGGCTTCACCGGGGAGCATCCTTGGAATTGACGGACTACCATGACCAGGCCGCACGGCGATTCGACCCTCTCCGAGTTATGGCCTCAGTCTGGTTTGAATCAACGCCCTGATTCCTCTCAGGAAGGATTTCATTTTATCACACCCTTCGTACTCTTCTCCTGCGCCTGCCCAAAGCCCGCCCGCCCCTTGTTCCTATATACTTCTCAACGGGTGCGAGGCACAGGATGAGGAACCCCGCATGACTCCAGAGGGCGGCGGTGATCCTCGCGCACGCCGTGGTGGGCTGGGCGTATTGTGGCGCGATCATCGGTGTGGGTCGGCAATTCCTTTTGATTCACACCGGCGCGGGTTGTTCACGCCATCGGCGCGCCGGTGGGTGGGAATGTTGTGGACCCTCACCTTCAACGAGTCAGGGTTTCTCCTGGGCGAACTGGCCGAGGAGCGATCGGAGTTGGTCGCGCACCCGGCGGAATTCGGCCAACCTCTTTTCTTCTGAGCCCTGAACGGCGGCGGGGGCCTCCAAACTCCAATGAATGCGCTTGGTGGGGGCGGGAAAGACGGGACAACTCTCTTTGGCGTTATCACAGACGGTAATCACATAATCGAACGGCTGCCCCGCAAACTCGTCCACGGATTTCGACCGGTGCCCCGAGATATCAATCCCGATTTCCTTCATCACGGCAATGGCCTCCGGGCACAGGTGGCTTGGCTTCGTGCCGGCGCTCGAAACCTCAAACGCACTGCCTCCATCGTGTCGCAGTAGCCCCTCGGCCATCTGGCTTCGCGCGGAGTTTCGAGTACAAAGGATCAAGACTCGCATGGCTCATCACCTGTCTCAAAAACCGCGACTCTCAGAGGTCTATTTAAGGATTCCATTTTATCACACCGTTCGTTCTCTTATGCGGCCCCGACAGGGGCGATCGTGTGGCCCACGGCGAGCCAGCCGTGGGATCGAGATGGCGCACGCGAATCCCCAGCAGGCGTAGCGCAGACCTCCAGGGTTGAGGTCTGCGGTTCTTCATTGGATTCACGCTAGCGGATTCGAGGGTGGCCGGTAGCCACGGACAGTGCCCTTCTGTCCGTGGGCTTTTCCTTAGCGCATAATCCCCGGTTCAATTGTGGCTGGCACGACGGCGCTCCCCCGGCGTTCTTGAAGGCATATGTCTGTAGTGGTAATCTGCACGCGTGTCAAACGCTCACCGTCTACTGAGGAAAGCACACTGCCACGAGGATCTGAGGGATGAGAAAAGCCCACGGACAGAAAAGCACTGTCCGTGGCTACCAGCTTTCATTCGAGATTCAATGGTGTCATAACATGGCGCTATGAAATGGTTGGTACACCCTGAACATTCTCGCTTCGTGCGATCCCACGGTATGTTTAAACGGCGATGGGAAGCCCCTGTACGACTGTCTGCGGGACGCGCGCCTCAAAGCGGCGCCAGGTTTCCACATCGGTGACGGCCAAAGGGACGCACCACCCATCAAGGGCGACGGCCAACTTCCGTTCGATGGCCCACCCGGCGAGCGGTTGGCGTTCAAGCGGGCCGCCGATCAGCACGGTACGCGTCTCATCCTCATTGAGAAACTGGAACATATCCGTGCCTTCCAGGCCGCGCGTATCCATCAGTGTGTAATAGCCGTCGTCGCCGGGGGCGAGGCTCAGGGCGGGGGGCGGAGCGCCGGGCTTCCAGCATTCACGCCATTCGCGAAAGGCGCGGTCGAGGGAATCGTAAAGGTCCGGATGGGAAGACTGGGCGCAAGCGTATTTCCCCTTGAAATGGTATGCCAAGCTGCGCCGGTCGGCGTGCGGCGGAAACGCCCACGCGTAGGCTGGCTGCGGCTCCAAATGGGTAATGCCGAACGCGGCCGCATCCCGGAAATACGGGCTGAAGCGGTCGATGCTCACGGGGCACACGCCGGTCGGGGGAATTAAATGGTGAATCAACGGGAGGAGCGCCAAGGTGGCGTCGTAATCCTCCCGCTGGTCCCCGGGAAATTCACAAAGCAGGTTCCAATAAAGCAGCAGTCCGGCAGCGCGGGCATAGCGAAGGAGCGCCAAGTTTTGGCGGGCGAGCACCCCTTTCTTCATGCGGCGCAACAGGGAAGAAGAGAGTGCCTCAATTCCGGGTTGAATCCGGTATACGCCGGCGCGGCGCAGAAGCTGAACCTGCTCAAGACTCAGGTTGGACTTGGTTTCATAGAAGATCTTGGCGGGGGGTAATTCTTCGGCAAGGCGCGGTAGTACGGTGCGGAAGTAGGAATGCGGAAGGATGTTGTCAATCATGCCGAGTTGCCGCGAAGGATAACGGGAAAGGAGCCGCTGGGCCCCGGCGATCATGCGGTCCGGAGACTTCTGGCGGAAGGCCATGGTCTCGCCATTGAGGCCGCAAAAGGTGCAATGCTGGCGGGCGCCCCACCAACAGCCGCGGCTGCTCTCGTAGGGAAGCCAGACCTCCGTGTTTTCGCGCCAGGCGGGAAGCGCATTGTCGAGTTGGGCAAAATAGTCTTCGAAGGAGGGCTCGGGGAGCGAATCCATATCGAAGCAGGGTTCGCCGCGCACGATGCGGTCAGCGGGCAAGGGCTCTCCAGCCACGGCGCGGCGCAGGAAATCAGGAAAGACGGACTCGCATTCACCCGAAAAGATGTAGCCGATGGGCGCGCCCAAGGAGGCAATTCCGCGCGCCATTTCACCTTCGCAGTTGGCGCCGCCGATCACGGTAATTGCTTCGGGCTGGGCTCGTTTAACCTGAGCCAGCAGAGCCACCGACGCCGCCGTCTGATGAAAGGTGGTCGTGGCTCCAACGACGCAAAAACGGAGAGAGGAAAAACGCCCGCCCAGGGCAGAACAGAAAGGACCCGCCTCGCGCTCGACATCGGCAAGCTGTTCGAAAGTCACCTTGCGGTTTTTCGACTGATCCCGCTTGGCAATCTGCTCCCGAAGTTTTTCGGTCTGGTATCCCAACGGCGGCAGGCCGAATGCGGCGGCCGCGAAAATGCGCTCTCCCCACATCCATCCGTAATTTCCGTCGGATATGGTTTTGTACAGTTCCTCTCCGCAAAGGGTGGCAAACAGGAGATTGGCGTAAAAAACCCGGACGCGAAGACCGGCCTGTTCGGCGGCCGCCTGAAGGAGATGTACACCCAGCGAGGGGCGGTCGATATCCGCAAAGGGCGGAACGATGATTACAGCATCCGATTCCGAACCCACAAGCTCGAAGGCGCGATCGTACCTGGCCTGAATTTCGTCCATCGCAGCTATGCCAAGTGTTGCGGCACTCCTCAGGCAAACCCATTGGCGGGCGCCCACAGGGGCTGCCCCGACGGGTCGCGCCGCCGCTCGGCGGCGCTCTGCTGGTCGTCAGTCAGCTTGACCGTCAGTTAGTTTCCTGCCCTGAGTTGCTTCCCGTTTCACTTCTCTCTAAATCTTCCCATAATCGATGACGATGCCGCCGGCTGCTTGGTCGAGGTCTTTATCGGAAAGTTGGCCCGTCGCCGCGACATCAATGTTCAGTTCCGTGATGCTCCTACCCGTTGCGTTCTTAATCTGACTCTGCTGGTCGTCGGTCAACCTGATTGTCACCTTGTTTCCTGCCATGGTGTTGCCTCCTTATTCTTTGTTGGAAAATTGGATCGCCTGTCTGGCGCACACCTGCACCCGCAATAAGGCTGCGCGGTAACGGCTCAGAATTACAGCCCTTCGTGGTGGATGCCTCCCGATGCCTGGCCGAGATCCTGGTCGGTAAGCTGGTCCACTGCCGAAGGATCAATGTTCAACTCCTTAATGGTTCTACCGGTTGCTTTCTTGATCTGACTCTGCTGGTCGTCGGTCAACTTGATCGTCAGTTTGTTTCCTGCCATGGTGTTACCTCCTGGTCGTGGGTTGGCGATGTAATGCACTGCGCCTTAGACATTACCGCGCGCCACCGCCGCGCGACCTGAAGACTTTATGATTTGAGCGTGGCCGTCTTCTGCCGCGTTCGCGCCTTCCGCCTGCCACCCCTCATCACGTTAATGGTGCCACGGCATTGGGGTGATCCACAGCGGCAGGGGACTTTCGGGGCCTTGTGGGAAAAGCGATAATCGACCGTCAGTTCCTCGCCCACGGCGATGGGTCGCACGCTCTGATAGAGGATGTGGCCCCCGCGTCTTCGCGTGCACAGGTTCGGATGACAACTATGATTGATGAACTCCGCGCCGCTGCCCCCCACCGACCCGTCAATTCGCCAAAACTCGTCGAGTTTGAATGCGTAGGTTTCCGCGGCATCCTTGGTTCGCCGGTACGATTCGACGGGATTAACGAGTTCTCCCACGTACTCGATCACATTGCGCCGGGCCGGGATTCGCTCCAGGGCAAAAACACCCCAGCGGTGAATGCGCGACTCGCCAATCTTCAGGCGAAAACGAGCAAGCCGCGGGTCGATGCGGGGCTGCGCCTTTTGCCGAGCGGCCTCGTAAGCTTCGGGGTCTGGATGCTTCAGCAGCCAGAATTTCTTGCCGCCCGCTGAATAGAGCCAGCCCGAACCCGTTTCTACGGGCTCGATGCCCAGCTTAGCGACGTTCTTGCCCGAAGCCTCGCGGATCAACGCTCGCTGGGCCGCGGTAAGTTCGATAACGACCGGCGGTTGCGCCATGGTGCACCTCTACGTCGGTCTGGTTTCCCACCGCCAGGAGGTTAGTCACCCGGAATTCCGCCATATTTGATGTAAATCCCTCCGGCAACGTTTTCGAGATCTTTCTCGCTTAGGCTGCCGGTTGAGCTGAGATCAATGTTCAGTTCGGTGACGCTCCTGCCAGTAGCGTCCTTGATCTGCGCCTGTTGGTCGGTGGACAACTTAATTGTCAGCTTGTTGCCAGCCATAGAGTCGCCTCCTGGTACGCATAGGGAAAATTGGCAGACAATTTGCCTAGTATTGTTTCATGCCGGAGCAGGGCGTGTCAAGGACATTATGTCTTAGGGTTCGCAATCGCCAGTTCCTTGATTCGGACATAGGTTAAGTTGGTAGCCACGGACAGAAAGGCACTGTCGGTGGCTACCAGCTCGTCTCGGCAGCGGCTTCGTCGCCGGTCAGACTGTGTCCTTCGGATCGTGGTCTCGTTCCAATAACCTGCGATCCCACTTGGCCAAATCGGCCGCGGCTTCATACGTCGATTGCAGAAAGGCAAGAAGGGTGTGATCCGGGGCCTCCGACTGCCGCACGATGTCATACGGCAGGATGAATTCCCGAAGATCGGCGCTGTAAAACGCCCCGTCCGGCTTGGCGGACGTCTCCGCGAACCCGGTCGGCTCCGGATAAGCGTAGGAGTAGAACGCGGCATAGGGGACGGCTCCCCCACCGGGCCAGAACCCGCAGCTACTCACTTCGTGGGAGTACGCCTCCCGGGTAACCCAATCAGGCAGGTTGGGAATCCCGCCGGGATGTTGCGGAGCCCGTCGCCCCGAAAACCGCGTGACCGCCAGATCCAGGCCGCCCCAGAATACGTGCACGGGACTGACCTTACCAATGAACCGGGCGCGGAACTGCTTGAGCACCCGGTCGGCCTGCACGAGGACTCGCCAGAAACGATGGGCGTACTGCCGGTCATATTCGCGGTGCGATTCGTCCTGGTCGAAGTTGATGGGCTCGAGGACTTCGTTAGGTTTCTTGTGGATGACTACAGGCACATCGAGTTTCTCCATCTCCTCCATGAGGCGGCGATAAAACGTTGCCACCGATTGAGGCTCGAGGGGAAGAGTACCGGTCCGCCCGTCGCTGGTTTGGATAAGCAGTTGGTGATGGAGGAAATCGAACTCGATTTCAAACGTCCGGGTGCGATACGGAATGGGCGAAGTCGTGAGCCCTCGGGAAGTCACGTAAAGCGTGACATGCCAGGAGTGATTGACCCAGGGACTTTGCACGAGGCGAATCTTGCCGACGATCTGAGTCCACATATGCAACGTCGCGTAAGTGCCGCTCCAGGACTCCAATGGAAGGCTCGGCCAAGCTTCTTCGTCTGCCGCTTGTTTCACCACGGTCCTCCTTCGCCGCAACAGCCTTTGCGCAGTCGCAATCGTCTCCAGGCGGACCAGGACAAAACCGTTCGTGGGAAGTCCAAGACGAACACGCTGACAGCGTGCCTTGCACAGGAGTTGTTCATGAATTCCCCGTTCCAGGAGACTGAAAATCAAGAATAATTCTACTAACACGCTCAGTCAAACCGATTAAATGGCAATACACTTCGCACGGCTATTTTTGCCTCGGGTGCTGGCGAATGCCGCCCGATACTGAGCGGGGTTCGAGGAAATAGCCCCTGCCTCATCGCCTTGTGTTTACCGACGAATCCGCAGGGGCAATCCAAGGTTCTTTACGAGCAACGGCGGGGAAAGCGTAGGATTCTCGCCTCTTTCGGTATTTCGGACAATTAGACGCCCCCTATTACGATTTTTCCCTACCCGTAGCCCATTTGGAGATATCTTTCTTGACAAGGGACGAGTTCCTGCTAGGCTATCAAGTGGAGGATAATGTCGTGGTGAAGTTGCGCACCAAAGTGGGAAGTGGCACGGGCGTCCCGCCCGTGTCCGTCATGGCCAGGATGGCCATGCCACAAGGGTCGGGACATACTGAACTGTAGCGCCGACCTTCAGGTCGGCACATGCTGAACTAAAGTTCAGCGCTACAAAAATGGACGAAGTTCACCACGATATAACAGAAAACAAAAGGGCTTAGCGGTGGAAAGGCGTAATCAATCAAATCTTTATCTCATTCAAATAAAATGAGTTAGTTTTAGCTGCGGGCGCGCTGGCGAAGAAACGCAGTTTTCCACGATATGTCAGAAAATAAACGGGTTAGCATGAAAATGGAAAATTTGTCAAAATCCTATCTGTTTCAAATAAAACGAGTTAGCTTGACCGGCGGGAGGCGTTGCGAAAAAAGCGGAGGGGAAAAATGCCGGATAGTCTCGCGATGTTATTGAAAACACATGGAGAAAAAATGTCGCTTTTATGCCCCACCACGATGTTGATGAAAACAAACCAGTTGAAATCTGTCTCTCGCGATGTTGATGAAAATAAAGTTAGTTAGATGAAGGCGCCAAGTGCTGGGAGCTTGGTACGGAGTTGGAGTTTGCAATTCGCTGTAGGGGGTTCGATACCAAGTGCGGCCGCGAAAACTGCATAGCGACTTTGGCGCATTGGAAATTGAAACCACAAATTGATCAAACTGACCACTAGCCGCGCACAACGGAATTTGGCATATGGGCGTTAGACGTTTATACTGCTGTCCCCGACCCGAAGTCGGAAAGGACTCTTCGATGTTTTTGATTTCCAGGCGTAATCTTATGGCTTCCCTGATATTTCTGCCCTCCGTGCTCCGTGGTGAAGGCGATTGGACTCCACTTTTCGACGGCCGCTCGCTAGAAGGCTGGAAGGCTGGCGAGCATCGGCACTCGTTTCGAGTGGAGGGCGGAAAGATCGTGGCCGCCGGACCGCGTGCGCACCTGTTTTATGCAGGCCAGGTGGAGAACGGAGGCTTCAAGAACTTCGAGTTGAAAGCGGAAGTTCTGGCCCGGCCGGGCGCGTCCTCCGGGATATATCTTCACACCCAGTTCCAGCCGCACGGCGCCCCGGTGAAGGGCTTCAAGATTCAAATCGACAATGCCCTTGCGGGTGAAGCCGACAACCAGGACCGCCGCAAGACCGGGTCACTTTATGGGATCCGCGACATTTACAAGGCCCTCGCGAAAGACGACGAGTGGTTCGAGTTACACGTTGCGGTGCGTGGCAACCAAGTGCAGGTTTGGCTGAACGGCACGCTGATTGTCGACTACATTGAATCAGAACCCCCTGTCCCCCTGACCAATTCTCCCGGGGACCCATTCGGCCGCGGCACCGTGGCGCTCGAATGCCACGATCCGCACTCCCCGGTGTATTTTCGCAACCTCCTGATAAAGCCTCTGCCCGATAACCTCGCGACGGCGGGGGAAGTTCGGCCGGCCCCGGATGACGTTTACCGCGACCTGCTGCACATGCATCAGCAGGGCTTTCCCGTGGTGGACTACCACACCCACTTGAAGGGCGGCCTGACGCTGGAAGAGGCGCTCGCGAACTCGCGTCGCGTGGGAATCATGTACGGAATCGCCGTCAACGGCGGGCTGGGATTTCCCATCACCACCGACGCCGGGGTGGAGGAATTCCTGGCCAGCATGAAAGGGCAACCCTGTTTTGTGGCATTGCAGGGCGAAGGCCGCGAATGGGTCAAACTCTTCTCACTGGAAACCATCGCCAAATTTGATTACGCCTTCACGGACGCCATGACCTGGACCGACGACCGCGGCAGGCGCATGCGGCTGTGGATTCCCGAAGAGGTCGGCGAGATCCCCGATAGCGAGAAGTTCATGGAAATGTTGGTGGACCGGATTCTCGGCATCCTCAACCACGAACCCATCGACATCCATGCCAATCCCACTTTCCTGCCGGATTTGATCGCGCACGACTACGATCGTTTGTGGACCCCGGAGCGCATGCAGAAAGTCATCGACGCCGCGAAGGCCAACGACATCGCCATCGAGATCAATAATCGCTACCGGATTCCCAGCGCCGCGTTCATCAAGCGCGCCAAGAAAGCGGGCGTGAAATTCTCCTTTGGGACCAATAACGGCGACCGCAACCTGGGGCGCATGGAGTATGCCGTGGCCATGGTGAAAGAATGCGGGCTCACCTGGCAGGACATTTTCGTTCCCCAGCCGGAGGGCCGGAAGGGGGCGGAGAGGCGGAAAGCCGCGTGAAGGGGCGGGCGGCGGCGGGTTGCGCAATTCCCGGCGATGGCCGGCGCGAAGAACTTCCCCACCTTCTCAGATTCCGCGTGGGGAGGGTGGCGCGGTCAGTCATGAACGTCGCGGCGTCTTTCCGCGACGATGGTCACCTGCATATCGCGGGCGTGGCGAACGATCCGGTGGATCAGATTTCGCCCCAGGAATCCCTCCCAGGGCGAGTACTGCGGGCGCACCATGAAGATCTGCGTGATATTATGTAGGCGGGCAAAATCTATTAAGGTATTAGCAATGTCAAGGCCCTGAAGCACGCGGGTTTCGATGTGGAGGTTGCGCGCGAAGGTCAGGTGGCGTTCCACGGCCTCGCGTTTAGCCTTGGGCAGGGTGCTGAACTCCCCTTCGTGGATGAACACCGCAAAGCAGTCCGCTTGCAGATAATCGGCCATCCTACGGCCTCGGCGGATGAGCATGGCGGTGGAGGGATGCTCCGTCACATAGACGAGGAGCCGATCGTTCAAAGGGACAGGCGCGCTGCTTTCCGCATTGGACGCCTCGGTGGGCACCGCCGGAGTTTCGGTGGTGGGGTCCGGCATCGTGACTTGCCGAATCTCGACCTCGTGGGCGGTCTGCCGCAAAGCGATCTCGCGCAACGCCACCAGCGTGGATTCCTTGAAAAAGTTTTGCAGAGCGCGCTGGGCCTTTTCCGGAGGGTACACGACGCCGCGCTCCAGCCGGTTCAGAAGCGCCCGCGGCGTGAGGTCGACCATCACCACTTCGTCCGCCTGTTTCATGACCCAATCCGGAAGCGTCTCGCGCACCCGCACCCCGGTCATATTCCAGACCTGGTCATTCAAGCTCTCCAGGTGCTGGATATTCATGGTGGTCATCACATCGATTCCGGCCTCCAGCAGTTCCAGGACATTTTCCCAGCGTTTCGCATGGGTGGAGCCCGGAACGTTAGTGTGCGGCAGCTCGTCCACGATACACACCTGGGGATGGCGTTCGAGGATCGCCTGCATATCCATCTCCTCGAAGACCGACCCCCGATACTCCATTTTGCATCGGGGAATCAACTCCAGCCCTTGGGCTTGCGCGATCGTGTCGGCGCGCCCGTGCGGTTCGAGGTAGCCGATCACGACATCGACGCCCTTCTTCACCAGTTCATGGGCGTCGGCCAGCATCTGGTAGGTCTTGCCGACGCCGGCCGCGTACCCCAGGTACACTTTGAGCCGGCCCCGCGTATGAGATCCAGTGTCCATAATCAGTTCAAGAAGGGAATACGGATTAGGGAACAGGGATTAGGGAACAGCGCCTATTCCTGACTTCCAATTCCCAACTTCAAAAATCCCCGCGGCCCGCGCCCCGCTCCCAGGGCTCAATGCGGAAACACCCGCACGTCGATCCCTTCTGCGGCACGAATGAGCCGATCCAGAGGGCCGCCCAGGAAGCGATCCCACCAGTGTTCCCGGCTGGGGTGACCTATGAAAATCTGGGTGATCCTGTGGGCGCGCGCGTAATCCATCAACGTTTCGACCGGGTCGTCCCCGTCCAGCGCGGCAGTGGCAGCTCCCATAAGCCGCGCGCTCTCCAGACGCTCTTCCAGGTGCGCCTCATCCTTTTCGGTGAGCCGGTCATGACGGACGTACACGGTGAAAAGTTCTCCGTGAAAGCGGTCGGCGTTGCGCCTTCCGCTGGCGATCATGGCTTGGGCGTTGGAGGCGGGCGTGAGGCAAACCAGGATGCGCTCCTGGGTTCCCCAGAGCTGCTCAATGCCATGGGCGAGAAGGTAACCCTCCAGTTGCTTGTCCACGACTTCCGCCGCCAGAAGCAAGGCGATCTCGCGCAGCGCGGAGAGTTGTCGCGGTATGTCGGCCGGACCGGGTTCGGGCGTCGAGGACTGGCCGGCGCGTTCGAGAAGGAGTTCGGGTGGGACATCGACAATGACGATCTCGTTGGCGGCGTAGAGAAACCGCTCCGGCACCGTCTCCGTGACCCGTTTGCCGGTGATCCTTTCCACGTCTTCGCGGCACTCCTCGATGTGCTGGAGGTTGAGGGAAGTAATCACGATGATTCCCGCCCCCAGGAGCTCTTCCACATCCTGCCAGCGCTTGGGGTTCTTGCTGCCGGGAGGATTGTCGTAGGCGACGCCATCGACTAGACAGACTTGCGGGTGCCGGCAAAGGATGGCTTCGACGTCCATCGCCATGCCCTCTCCGATTTTCTTGAGGGGAATGACTTCCATCGTCTGCACCAGGTGCTCGAGCTCGCAGGGCATGTTCGGCTGCATAGCGCCAATCACTACATCCTGCCCGCGCGCCCGTCGCCGCCGGCCTTCATCCAGCATCCGGAACGATTTGCCCACTCCCGAGGCGTACCCCAGGAAGACCTTCAAACGCTCATGCTGAAGCTGGTCGTCCTGTGCGTCCAATTGTTTGAGGAGGAGCTCCGGATCCGGTCGGCGGTCGTAATCGGTCTGCATCGGCACAAGTGCCTCTCAAGAAGCAGTGTACTATTCTGGTCCATCTCTAACAAGCGTCTAGTCGGGATCGAAATCGGAAGGTTACGGCCGGACCATCACTTCCTGCGGTCCGGAGGGCAGGCGGAATTTCGAACCTCGTTCCTGGTTCACCTTCAAGGTGGCGGGAACATCCAGGTTGGCAATCTCGATCTGCCTTGTCCACGAGCCACTGGTCCAGTAATTTGCTTTCGTGTACAAGGTGCTCCCGATGATGGTGTAGCTTTCGACCTCTTCCTGGTGCCCGTCGCGAAACACCAGTACGGCCGCCGGAAGTGGGGGTTCGGGGGCCTCATTCGCGCTCGGCACAGTCGAGCGCCGCTGGGTCGCTTCCACGGCATTGGGCGGCGCAGGTTGCGCAGGCGAGTGACTGTAACCCCCGACCTGTACCCATTCATCCCCTTGCTTTTCGAGTACGATGGGTTGGATCAACCTTTCCGGTGGAAGCACTTCGGTGATAGCCGGTTCGAAATCAGAGGTGTCGTCGTAGTCCGGGTAGGGCAGATATCCCCATCCCCATCCCCAACCGCGTCCTCGATTACGATAGACTGAGCGTAGGGGATAAGCGGGACGGAAGGCGCTCCTTCCGCCCATTCCGAAAGATCTGCCCGACGCCGCTCGACCCATGGGGGCGGATTTAGCGCTGATGCCCCTTTGGGCGGCGGCGGACGATACAAAAGCCAATGCTCCCAGCATCACGATGGGGATGGCGATGGTAAACCGATGTTTCATGCCCTGACCTCATCCGCCTATAAAGGGCTACGCACCTTTCCCATCTCCACTAAACGTAGTTCCAACCAGGCGCAAAGTCAAGTCGAGCAGTGGCCGAGCTTGCTGTAGCGGCGCCATTCGAGCACGGACTGTAGCGGCGCTCTATGAGCGCCGACGGCGGTCATAGAGCGCCGCTACAGCAAGCGGTTGCCGCCCGCCGCACCAAAAAACCAAACTGCACCACTGCCTCAAGTCGAGGGCCGCAGGCTGCCTCACCACGATTCACCATGACTACCCGGCTTGCCCGCCACCCCGTCAGGCGCCAGCCTTCAGTAACCCGGAAGGCCGGCTTTATGGTAGAACTCCGCGGCGCGCTGGTATTCCTCCTGCATCTCTTCCAGGCCCAAACCGCGCAGCATCTGGCGGATGGTCATGTGCGGGTCATTCGACCAAAACATTCCGCATTCCTCGTCCTGGTAATAACGGTAGCCCACTTTATCGCCGTAAAGTTTGGTGAGGGCTTCTCCCCTCTGTAGGGCGCGGCTATATGCGACGATGGCGTAGCTCAGGTCGAGTTCCTGAACCAGGATGTTGTTTTCGGGAGGGTTGAGGTTGCCCACCTTGACCTTATCATCCCGCATGGCCCAGGTTACTTGCGAGACGATTTTGCCCGTAGGCTCGAAGATGGAAGCGTTGTTGTGCCAAGTGCTGGAGACGATGTAGTAGTGGTTATGCTTGGCGCGACAGGCCGGTTGGGAAGTCTCGGGCGATTGGGACGGCCAGGCCACCAGCTCAGCGCCCTTGCGGGCCAGTTCCCCCCAACCGTAATCGAAATCCATGTCGTAGCAAATCTGTATCCCCACCTTGCCGAAATCACACTGGAAGACGGGTTCTTCCCTGCCGGGAGTGCAGCCATGTTCCATCGAGCCGGTGCGGGTATCGACGACGAGCTGCACCTTGCGATAGATGCCCACCACTTCTCCGTTGCGGCCGAAAAGAATGGCGGCGTTGGAATACCGCTTGGCGGCCCCTTCCTCCCGCAGGTAAGTCGTTACCACGATGTAGGAATGGAGTTTGCGCGCCTCCTGTGCGAAAGTATCCTGGATCGCGCCTTTCAGCGGGTACGACCAACCCGCCACGGTTCCTACATCCTCGCCTTGACCGGTTATGGCGACTTCCGGCAGCACCGCCAAGTCCAAGCCGCGGCCATACTTCTTCTGTGACAGCGCCTGCATGCGATCGACGATCACCGTCAGTTGCTGCAAGCGTTTCTCGAGGCCCGGATATTTTCCCCAGAACGGCTGCATGACCGTTCCGACGATGACTTTGCGGGGCGGTTGATCCGAGGTGCTTTTCAGGGGAATGCCCGCGCCCGCGGCGGACAGGGCCTGCAAAACGAAGCCCACAACCAACGTCACGAGTATGCGTGCTTGCATAAGTCGCTCTGTGATCACCACGATCCCTCCCTGGCGGAATGATCGATACACGATCAAATGGATACCTTTTCCCGTGAACCGGGATCTTGTGCCCCGGGCCAGGATTTCTTCCCGGCCACGCGCCAGTATACTCCCCGGCCCAGGGACCGTTGGAGTAAAAAAGCGGTTGGGGCAGGCACGGAGAATAGATTCCACACAGAGGCGCAGCGCGGCCGAGCTGCAAGAGAAAGTCAAAACGCAAAGCGCAAATGGCAAAAGGTAAAGCCATTCCAGTCGCGAGTGGTGAAAATCTCAAAGGAGGAGGGCGCCTCGGTCAGAGCCGAAGTGCCCTTAGAGCTATGGGACCTGCACGATCTTAGGAGGAGGGCACCTCGGTCAAACCCGAAGTGCCCTTAGGGCTTTGGTACCTGCACGATCTAGCTTGCAGCAGTGGAGGGGGGTGCGGAGAATCGTCGGTAGGTTATTGGATAGGGTCGAGTCGCACACCTGAGAATCTCCGCTTGTATGATGCGGACAATATGTCAGGAGTAATCTTTCCCGTCTGGTCAAAATTGCACACTTTTAAAAAATAATGAAATTTCATCCATCCCGGTAGTTTGGTCTGCTGTAGCGGCGGTCTCTGGCCGCCGAAATCTATCGAATCAAGAGCCGGCGGTCGGAGACCGCCGCTACAGCAAATTGCCCCGCCACTTTCATTTCGGTAGTGACTCATTTTGAGGTGCCACGGGCGTCCCGCCCGTGATCGGGCACGGCCAGGATGGCCGTGGCACTTCAAAATGAGCCACCGCCTCCACTTCCGACAGATAGACATCGAGTTCCCCCGGTGTTAATCTGGCCCCCGCAAAATCGCTTTATGGCCAGGAGGTCATCCAATGAGGAATAAATCGGGCAAGCCTAAAACGCAGGAAGTCCGCGGCGGCCTGAATCGCCGCCAATTCTTCGCCGGGGCCGGTGGCGCGGCCCTGTCATTCAGCATCATGAAGCCGGAACTGGCGGGCGGGTCACAAGTGAATTCCAAAATTTCGCTGGGCTCGATTGGCTGCGGCAGCCGCGGTACGTGGATCGCCAATCTTTTCCAAAAGCACGGCGGATACGAAATCACCGCCGCCGCGGATTATTTCCCGGACCGGGTGAACGCCTTTGGCGACAAGCTCAACGTGCCCGCGGCCCGGCGCTTCACGGGCCTGAAGGGTTTCCAAAGATTGCTGGAAGCGAAGGTGGACGCGGTGGCCATCGAGAGCCCTCCTTATTTTCATCATGAGCAGGCTGCCGCGGCGGTCGAGGCGGGCGCCCACGTGTACCTGGCCAAACCCACGGCGGTGGACGTTCCCGGCTGCCGCAGCATTGAGGCGAGCTCGAAGAAAGCCGCCGAGAAGAAGCTTGCTTACCTGATCGATTTTCAGACGCGCACCGATCCTTTTTACCAGGAGGCCATCCGGCGCGTGCAGAAGGAAGGCGGCATCGGTCGCATCGTTTGTGGCGAAGCGTCGTACGTTGCCGGCTCTCCCTGGCCGCGCATGCTTAAAGAGCTGGAGCCCAGTCCCCAGGATCCCGAACTCCGCTTGCGCGCCTGGGGAGTAAGCCGGGCGCTTTCCGGCGACATCATCACCGAGCAAAACATCCACGCGCTGGACGTCATGACCTGGGTCCTTGACCAGCATCCGGTGAAAGCGCTGGGGACGGGCGGCCTCAAGTCCCGCACCCTCGGCGACGTCTGGGACCACTTCTCGGTGATTTTCTGGTTCCCCGAAGATTTGCTCGTCACGTTCTACTCCAAGCAGTATGGCGAGGGCGCTGACGATATTCGCTGCCAGATGTTCGGCACGGAAGGCGCCCTCGACACGCACTACGCCGGCGATGTCAGCATCAAAGGCAAGGCCAATTACGCGGGAGGACGGGACGGAATGCTTTACACCACCGGCGCGGTCCGCAATATCGCGGCCTTCTACGACCAAGTCACTTCCGGGCGGCTTGATTACTCCACCGTGGCGCCCTCGGTGCGAAGCAACCTGACCACCATCCTCGGCCGAACCGCCGCCTACAAGTTAGGGGAATACACGTGGGATGAGTTGATGAGGTCGGAAGAGTGCCTCGACCCGCATTTGGAAGGGTTGAAGGAATAAGAAAGCTCCGATTCAGCCACGGAGTGGCGGCATCCTGTGGCCCACGGCGAGCCAGCCGTGGGAAGGCGTGCAGGTAGGCCTGACCCGAGGATTACTTAACTCCGAACTCCGAACTGCATGTCGCCAAATCCTGGACGGCTTCCGGCAGCCATCCGCTATCCCAGGCGTGTTTTCGATGAATATCGTTCGCGAAGAAATGCGGGACTCCCAGCTTTTCGAGTTCATCGCCCGCCGCTTGGATTTGGTCACGGTAGAGGTCGTACCCGAGAAGGGTCAGCCGCCGGGGGCGCGATTGGCGCAACTCTTCGGCGCGTTGCGCGAGGAGAGGGAAAAAACTGTAGTTCTCGAAATTCGCCTGCGTTCCGTACACCTTATCCATTCCGTAACGGTCCGGCGAGCGGAGGACAAGGGGGGGCATCCCAGGCGGCCGCGCATCCAAATCGCTCCGGGTAGCGGAGTAGCAGTGAAACCGCCCCGTTTCCGGATTTACTGAATCCCACCAAAAGGCGCCCGGCGGGATCCTTGCGCGCGGGCAGATCGTGTTCCACCAAGGGAACAATCACCTTCAGAAAGTAGCTCTCCTGGCGAATCAACGGGTCCGTGGGGTGGTCGGCATACCAGGGGACCTGGGCGAAGGCGGGCGCGACACAGATGAACCCGTACTTGTTCGCGAAGTCCAGTTTGCGAGCCTCCACCAGGGCGCTGCCCCATTTCGTTTTTTCCACCGCATCGGTTTCGACGGGAAGGAGGTAAAGAACCGGATAGCGGCGGCCGGGTTCGACCTGCGCAGGAAAAAGAACCCGCACCGGCAGCCATCCGGGCTGATACTCGCTCAGGGTCTGGTACTCCGTAAAGCCGTCGGAATCCGTCGAGGGGCCGCGAACCTGGATGGAGGGATTCCAAGGTGCGGGAATCTCGCGGCTCTCCGCCCCCAAGGCACAAGCCTGCGCCACGACAAGGGCGGCCGAGCACAGAACGATCCTGGCATGCAAGGTCGTGGAAGGAGCTGAACTACACTGAGTATTTCTCATTGTGAGTGTCCTTCAGCCGACCACACCCTGAGTAACAGCCCTTTCCCCCAAAGGGGCGACGGCAGAAAGCCTATAGCTGGCAGCCGCCAGCTTTCAGCCTATCCCTGCGCACCGGGACTCCCCAAAAAAGCTCGCTGCGTTCCGGTTTCCGCCAATTGCCTATCGCCCACTGCCTACCGCCTACTGCCAACCGGCTGCTGCTTTCTGCCCATTCCCTACCCTGCCATGACGCCGCGGATGTAAGCGAGATTCTTGCGCATGTCCGCCTCTAAATCCTTCGACGGCGAATCGGTCTCCAGGTTCGCGAAGCCGGAGAACCGGATTTCGTGAATGGCTTGCATGATGGGCGGAAACTGGATATTTCCTTCACCGAGGTAGTGCGGATTATCTTTAAGATGGAATTGGCAAATCCGGTCCCGTCCCAGCCAGCGGATCTCCTTTACCGGATCGAACCCGGCCTTGGCGGAGTTCCCCACGTCGTAGTACACCAGCACGCTTGCCGACTGCGACCGTTCCATGATGCGGACGTTGTCCTCGGCGGAGATGGTGTCCTCGAGGCCCAGGATGACTCCTGCCTTGGTGGCTTCCGCGCGCAGTGCATCGCCGACGTGGTCCATCTCGTCGTGGGTCTGGAGGGCCCAGCGGCCGAAGAAGGGGAGGAGAATCACCTTGGTACCCAAGGCCTTGGTCAGGCGAATGGAATCGAGCACCCACTTGGGGCCCAGGGGGTCGCTCTTCAGGCCATTGACATGCAGCATGTCGACGCAGGTTCCGTCGATCGGGATCTTGTGTTGCTTGGAAAGGCTGAGATAGCGGGCAATCACCTCCGGATTGTCGGTGGGCAGCTTGCCATCCACCAGCTTTCGCCCGAAAGACATCTGGACCCCATCGAATCCCAGCTTGGCCGCCAGCGGCACCGCCTCGGGGCTGGCGCCCAGGTTCAGGTTCCAGTCGGTCACTCCAATGCGCAGCTTCGCTTCTTTTTTGGCGAAGGCTCCTTGAGAGCATAAGCCGGCAGCTAGGGCAGAACCGAGAAATTTGCGGCGGGTAATTTTGAACATAAGAAGCCTCGTTTCAATAGGGACTATTCTTGTGAAGGCACCGGCACTCCAAACCCGACAGCCACTCGCGTTGGGCGGAGGTCAGGGGTATTTTGGGGGTCGGTGGGAAGCGGATATTGGAAATTCCGGCTAACTGGCCTTGGGAGCAGCCCCTGGGCCCGAACCGGCATTGGCCAATTGACGAAGGACGCGGTTGGTCTCCTGCTGTTCTTTGAGGATTTTTTTGACCAGGAACCCCACATGAAAAAACCATACGATCATCACCAACCCAATGACACCCGCATAGACACCGAACGCATTTAACATCTAACCCTCCTCCGCGGACTATCTGGTTATGCACTGTCTGGATGCTACGTTCCGTTGTGGCAACGAGTTTAATACGGCATGGGCAAGTGTCAAGTAAGAATTTAGTTCTCTTAATAGGAGGTTCAGCCCTAACATGATCGGGTCCTGATAGGCCCCGGCAGGGGCCAACGGTGGGTAGCCGTGATTGAAGCGTACGGAAAAGCAAAGGCACAAAAGGGTCCGCCCCTGGCGGGGACAACCCTCGTACCGTCAATTGCGGGCCGACGAAGATATATCACTATAGCGAAGGGACACAGTGCCCCTGGAGAACAAGATTTTGAAGTGCCACGGCCATCTTGGCCGTGCCCGTTCACGGGCGGGACGCCGGTGGCACTTCAAAATGAGTCACTACCCAACCGTCGGGGCTAGGGATGATCTGGATGGATTCCCCAACCGCCAGCCGCCTTTTCCAGGTCCTTGTCCGTGATCTCATCCTTGTCGCTTCCGGCACGATTTATGGTTTCCGGGTCGTTGTCGATTGCCTTTTTGATTTCTTCTGTCATGGGTGTTCCTCCATTTTAGAGATGTCGTAAGGAAGATGCCGAAGCCGCACGTGACAAAAAGCCCCAGGTGTCCACTGTGAAGCAACCCAGCCGCACGCAATCTGCGTCCTGCCTATCCAACTTGGGACTGCGCGCGAGGGACATAAAGACTTCATCCCCTCGCGGATGAACATCCGTAATCCGCTTGACGCTTCGTTCCGCTTGCTCCTAGGGCCCTGAGAACCTACAGTTTTGTTAGCCTACTTACCCCGCTACTGAAGGGAAAACAGATGGTCTTCCCCTCATTTACAATATGTCCGAAGTTTAGCACCGGCGACAACAAAGTCAAGTTCGATTTTCAGGCCATTTGTCCGTGAAAGAGTAAGTGCGGACCTTTTGTCTAAGATCTGCTTCAACGTGTCGAATAGTCACGAGCCATAAACCCGCATTTCTCACCACGGCTTTGGAAGTGCGGGGTTAAGCCCCGACCTTAAAGGGCCTTGCTGATGGTTTCCACGCCCGCCACGATCGAACCGCTTGTCCGGGCGGACGGAGGCCAATTTCGGAGTGCGGGAGCTCGCTCCCGCTTTTTCTACCGCTGACTCGTCAGCGCTGGGTGATTCGCCGCGACGAGTCGCGGCGATGGAAAGCGGCGAC
>Ga0326728_10001351_pt1 | contig 87257 bp, 82 predicted proteins | sample MB3enrmetagenome_FD_207602 | JGI IMG/M metagenome (GOLD analysis project Ga0326728, IMG submission 207602) | Lab enriched peat soil microbial communities from McLean, Ithaca, NY, United States - MB31MN | ecosystem: Environmental > Terrestrial > Soil > Wetlands > Peat | place: USA: New York...
TCTACATCCTGCTGATCCTGCTGATTCTCTTCGGCTCTCTGATGGTCAGCTACACGCGGGCTCGCGCCGAAGGGCTGGGAGAAAGATGCCTTGTGGGAGTATTCCAGAGGGGCGAGAGGATAATACTTCTGGGGGTCGCCGGCATCCTCAACCCGTTCATAAATTTGTTCGGCGTTGCTTTCGGAATCATATGGGCAAAGGATTTGGCTCTTAAATGCGTGCTTATCGTTCTTGCCGTCGGGACCAACCTGACCGCCATGTGGCGGTTCCTGCATGTTTTGAACAATCTCAGACAAAAAATCTAGTCCAAATCCGAACGGGGCTTCGGGAAAAACGGAAGGCCCGTGCTTTCAGGTTTATAACGGGTTTTTCCTGCGGCTCAGACGGGGTTTGGGGCCTTCTTGAGAACTACCATATCGTCTTCTCTGTAGATTTCAAAAGCATCCCCAATTGCGAAGCCGAGCATCTCGATCAAAAGGGCTTTATTGAGGGTTATGCTTCCGCTTTGGCCGATCGTACGGAAATTACCGGTTTTTATTACCACGGTAGGATTGGACACGGGGAGTTTCGTCCGTTCCCGCTTGCGAAAAGGAGTTCTGTCCTGGATGTCCGGGCTTTGAATCTTGGGAGCCGCTGATTTGTTGAATTCGACCAGCGGAATTTCCCCCATCTCCATGAGCCCTTTGAGATACAGGTCCTGGACTTCGCTTTTATACTTCAGTCCGAATACTTTCTGCACCGATTCCAGAGACCTGCCGTTTCGGATTTCGTTTACCACAAGTTTTGCATCAATGTTCTTGTACTCGATTTGCATACTGTTCCTTTTCCGCACACATCTAAAGATTTGAAATTCGAGAAATTCCCCTGCGCCGGCGGACGCAATTCACTCCCTTTCGCCAGGCAATCAAGAGCACTAATAAAACCGATTCTGAGAACTGTTCGCCAGGATTTAAGCCAGTCCATTTCCGGATGGAAAATTGCCGTCTGAAGTCTTTCAGCAAACGGTAAATAACCAAAGGCATATTGTCAAGAAGGCGATTCACCCTGATTTGGTTCGGTTTCCCTGTAAAGGAGAAATCCCTCCCAGGAGAGAAATACATTATATCAGGGAAAGACCGTATGCGAACAGCATTTTCCCGTTCTACACGAGAAATTTTTGTCAACTCAAATTGATCCCACTCAGTTCGGAGCAAATCATGACCCGGCGGCCGTCAACCAGTTTTTGCAACTCCAGGGCTTTCAGGCCCGCAAAGCCCTTTCATCATTATCGAAGCAACAGAAAACACCCCCGACTCTCGCGCCCACTGCTCAAATCTTTAATGCCACATTTGCTGTTGTTGCGTTGAATAACGGCCCTGGTATTTTCCACCGGGACCATGCATGCGCAGGTAAACAAAATCCGCCGTTATCTCCAGGGGATGATTAAACCCGTCGAGTATGCATATGCAAACACCGGTCCTAAATTCAGAGAGAAGAGAATAAATTTCATGGTGAAACCAACCTGGGGCCGATTTTTTCGCCCAGCCCTGATGTCCGTTCCAAAAATTTTCCAACGGCTGCAGCGGAGTCCTCAAACTATTTATAATGCAAAACCTGATTATAAGAGGACAAATAACGAGTGGGGGCCCCGTTAAAAGGGCGCTATACATAAATATACCACCGGAATTGCGGGAATCTCAGAAACCAGGTTGTTCTCGCAAACCGGCTGAATCAGATTTCAATTCATAGATTGATGCACGGCGGCGAGGGCAGGCTAAAAGGGCCTGCCCTACGGTGCAGTCAGGGTAACCGGTGAATCTAAGACATCTTGCGCGCCTTTGGCCGTCTTTTCACCGTTGGTCTGCCTTCTTTCTGTTCAGCCACATGGCCGGTTGAAGCCGCGGCGTCAGTCTTTTTCCGCTTGCGCTCCGCCAGAAACTTGACAAGGTTCTCCGGGAGCCCTCTTTTCTTGGCGGCTTTGCTTCTAGCCTTGGTCAAAGACTTGGCAGAAAGCGGCTGCTTAAGGGAGAATCCCCATTTTTTCTTGTAGTCCCGCGGCGTGAGGCTGTGCGCACTGAGGTGTTTTGTCGTCAGTTGCCGCATCTCTGTCCCGCACTCCAGGCAAACAATCTTGTCGTCCTGAATGGATTCGCGCGGCTCTCTTTTCGCCTGGGCCTCATCGGCCCCTATCTCCTCGGCAGTACCCCTGTCCAGGAAGATTCCTTTTTCTTCAGCCCTTTGCATCTTTTGCAGAGTAGAGAAGGTCTTAATAAGTGATTGCTCGATTTGCTCGGCGGACATCTGACCAACTGATGCCTGCGCCTGAACAATCTCGGCAGCAATATCCAGCAGTTTCTTCATTTTTCCCTCCCGAAAAACAATAAAATCATTTTGCGTTAGAGGTACGAGGGTAGATCCCAAGTTTGTTGTAACCTAATAAGGAAAATAAAACATCAAGTCAATAAAAATCTATTAAAATAAATATCGAACCAATAACCCAGGAAGGAAGATACGTATAGACTGCGCTTAGTACCAAGCATCGTGCGATGGAATTGTCTCCTTTCGGTTAAAGCCGCTCCCGGGCGCTTTTAAGATTGTTTGATCCAAAACCGCTTTATCAAGCATGTCTCATGGATGCAAAATATCCCTTTTGGCTGCAGCTCCAAGCAGTCCCGAACTGCAGGACCAACAGTTCATCGGGAAGCGCTTTTGTCTGATCACTATAAAAAGTCAGGCTTCATGCCGGGCAAGACAAATAGCGGACCCGGGTTGTGTCTTTTGGCCGGCGGTCAACGCGCAGATTATCTATGATGTACATGAATCCGGGAAAAATTTTATTATGGAAAGTTCAGAAGATCTGGAGCTAAAATCTGCTCCTGAAAAACATACCGAATCAGCCGGAAGAAAATCAGTAACAAACGGTTATCCAGCGCCCTTTACAGTGGAAGTGAAGAAAAGTTCCTGTCGGTTAGTCTCTAACGGATCATCGAAAAACATCAAAACTAGTAACAAAGTATTTGAAAGTGCACCAACCCGCCCACCTCGACCTCGCCTTTTTGCAATCAACACGGCATATTTTAACATTCCGGTGAGAGCTGAATCGAGTGGAGAACCTGGTTCGTCTACCGGAACACGGCGGGCTGGAAACAGTAGGCCTTAATCACACGATATTTCAGCATGTTGGCTTACAAAGCCCGGAGAGATTGGTTAATATTATTTGGTTTCGGACCGGCAACCCGGTACGGCTCCTGTGCAAACAACGGGGATGTTTCCGGACTGCTCAATAAATTGAAAATTAGGAGGCGAAGAGCTTCATGAATATGAGAGGACCCAAGATCAGATTGTCCCGCCAGTTAGGCATTGCGCTTACGCCCAAGGGCGCCAGGGCGCTGGAGCGCAGGAAGAACCCACCCGGACAGCATGGCGGGACAAAAGACAGGCTCAAGGGATCGGACTACAAGCGCCACCTTATGGAAAAACAACGTCTTCGCGCACAGTACAATATCGAAGAAAAACAGATGCGCAACTATGTGAGGGTGGCAATGCACAGGCGTGGAAACCCTGTGGACTCTTTGATTCAATTGCTCGAAACGCGACTGGACGCTATTGTCTATCGAGCAGGACTTGCCCGCACAATCTATTCCGCCCAGCATTTCATTTCCCACAGTCACATCCTGGTTAACGGAAAACCAGTGAACATTCCATCACAGCGGCTCACAGCTCACGACATCGTCTCGGTAAAGGAAGAGAGCCTCAAAGTTGTTGCCTTTGTAGAAGCAGCCGCGGAGATGGTTGCCCGAGTTACGGTCCCGTATCTCGATCGTTCCAGGGAACAGATGTCGGCAAAGCTTCTCTATGTTCCCAAGCTCTCGGAGGTTCCCGTACTCTGTGAAATGCCGATGGTGATCGAGTTCTACTCCAGATAAAGCCAATTCGGAAAATCCGGGGACATCCGAGGACATGCCGGATTTATCGGTATTTTTTCCCGTTGACTCTGGAATTTGTTATCATACCGAGTTGTTCGGGCCGGGGAATTTGCGGCGTATAAACGCCCCCCCGGCGCGAACGCGCCTATGGTATATAACGATGGCCGAAACAACGGCGCCGCCGCCTCCCGCGGCGCATTCACGGTAGGTAGCACCGTCTTCAACGGCGGCGCATCAGGAGGGATAAGTAATGATGGTAGATGTCGATTACGAATGCTGTATCGGATGCGGGGCCTGCGCCGAGCTTTGCCCTGACGTCTTCGAAATGGACGACAGGACCGATAAGGCCGGGGTAATCATATTCGAAGTCACGGATAAGAACTGCATCGAAGAAGCCATATCGATCTGTCCGGCGGAGTGCATATCCTGGAAGGATTGATCCCCCGCATCTTTGGTGGCTCGCCGGTTACTCCAGCCAGACGAAAAAAGATCGTATCCCCGCGAGTTCTGTGTGCGGTTTTGGAGCTTTGAAATAATTAACCGTAACACAACTGTCACATTATCGTAACAACAGGTACAATAAGTGTTTGTAGTATTGAATGGTTCAAAGCCGTGCGCCCTGATGCCGGGCCGGACGGTACAGGCAAGTTTTACCCGCGGCGCGCTGGTAGAATTAAGGACGCTACTGTGAAAATACTTTATCTTTGCACGGGAAATTCCTGCCGGAGCCAGATGGCGGAAGCGTGGACAAAACACTTGAAAGGGGATTTGATAGAGGCTTTTTCCGCCGGGATTGATCCTCATGAGGTCGATCCCAGGGCTGTAAAGGTGATGGGTGAAAAAGGGGTGAACATCTCCGGTCATAAATCCAAACATATCGATTCTTTTGCCGGAATCAAATTCGATTATGTGATAACGCTATGCGAAAATGCCCGGGAGACATGCCCCTTTTTCCCTGCACGGGTAAAACACGTGCACTTTGCCTTCGATGACCCGCCAAGGCTCGCATCGATGGAGCGAGTGGAAGAAGAAGCCCTGAATCATTACAGGCGTGTGCGGGACGAGATCAGATCGTTTGTGGAAAAACTGCCCGATCTGCTCACCGGTGAGACATGAGGGGCAACATATTTAATGAGTTTTCTACCTGTTGTTACGCATTGTTAAAACGGTTTAAGTCTAGTAATATTCCTAACCTATCCGGGCAGCCGGAACGAGGATGACATGAACCAGTCAAAGATTCTGGTTGTGGAAGATGATCATGACATAGCTCAGCTCCTGGCCATTACGATGAAAAAGGCCGGATATGAAGTTGCAGTTACGGAAAACGGCTATGAAGCGCTCAACTCGATTCGCAGGCATCCGCCCGATCTGGTTATCCTGGACCTGATGATCCCCGGGATCGACGGTTTCGAGGTCTGCAAGGAGATGAAGCGAGATCCCAAGACCGGCGCAGTTCCGGTGCTGATCGTGACCGCCCGGGGGGAGGAAATCGACCGCATCATCGGTCTCGAGCTGGGGGCTGACGATTATGTGGTCAAACCCTTCAGCCCAAGGGAACTCCTTCTGCGGGTGCGGGCGATCCTGCGCCGTGCCGGTCAGGAATATCACCCCGCTGCGATGTTCAAGCAAGAGGGGCTGGAAATTGACTCCGAAGGGCATCGGGTCCGCCTGAATGGTGAGGAGATCGTTCTTACCGCCACGGAGTTCAAACTGCTGACGGAACTGGCAAACAGCCAAGGCAAGGTGCTGAACCGGGAGCAACTTCTCGACAGGGTGTGGGGATATCATTTTGAAGGTTATGCCCGCACAGTGGACACCCATATACGCCGGCTCAGACAAAAGCTGCTTTCCTGCGCGGACTGGATCGAGACGGTGCGGGGCGTCGGATATCGGTTTAAAGGTTGATATGCCTCTGAAATTCAGACTTAGAATTCGGCTCCTCCTGCTGCTCTGGGGGATTTTTTTCCTGGCCCTTCTCCTGCCGTCGCTCTATTACAACAATTATCTCAAAAATGAAATTATGTTGGAAACCCAGGCCAAGGCCTCAAGGGAACTATCCCTGATAAGAGACCTGATGGCGCGGGAAAAGGAGTTTCAAGATCCCGAGCAATTGTACACCTGGCTGTGCAGGTTGTCCGGCCCGTTGAAGGTCCGGCTGACTTATGTGGCCGAAGGAGGCCGGGTTATCGCAGACACGGACGTGCCTTTCGATCAGACCTCGAACCTGGATAACCACGCGAGACGCCCGGAAATCGTCGAGGCATACGACCAGCCCACAGGGATAAGCTTCCGGTACAGCGGTACACTCAACACCGACCTGCTCTATGTTGCGCAAAGAGTCGAAGGCAGGGGGAAAATTCCCGGCGGCGTCCTGCGCGTCGCCATTCCTCTTTCCGCCATATTTTACGGACTGGACAAGTCTGCTACTGTTGAACACCTCATAATACTTACCGGTTTCGTAGCCTTTGCGCTCATAAGCCTTGGCCTCATGGTGAGCACGAGCCGTTCGGTCAGCCTGCTTTCCAGCGCAGCCGATTCAATCGGCCAGGGTCAGGTCAAGATCTCGCCCCAGCTTCACCCGGGCCATTACTTTTACCCGCTGGCGAAATCGATCAGAGAAAACGCCGAGCGTGTAGAGTCCTACATACAAACGATCACTCAGCAAAAACTCCAACTGGAGAGCATTCTTGAGGGTATCGAGGAAGGTATCCTGCTGCTGAATGCCGCAGGAAGGATCGATTCAGCGAACCGCGCCGCAAAGGGTATGCTTTCGTGGATTCCTGAACTCAAAGGAAGAAGGCCGCTCGAGGTAATCCGAAGTCCCGAACTCCAGACGGCCTGCAATCGTGTCCTGGCAAACGAAATCCATTCCTATCACAGCGAAGTGGCAATCGGCGCCGATCGGTTCTATCATGTCCACATAGTCCGTTTAGAGCAATCGAAAGACGACTACGGTGCGATCATCGCTTTGCACGATATTTCCGAGCTGAAAAGACTGGAAAAAGTGCGGCGCGATTTTGTCGCCAACGCTTCCCACGAGCTGCGCACGCCGCTGACTTCCATCAAAGGTTATACGGAAGTTCTTATGTCTGATGAGAGCGACCCGGATGTACGCAATTCATGCCTCGAAGTTATTTTCAAGAACACAAATCATATAATCAAAATAGTGAACGACCTTCTCCAGCTTGCCAAAGTGGAAGACTATGAAACCAATGCGGATATCAGGCCGGTCAGGGCCGAGGACGCGCTGATAGAGGCATGGAAGGCGTGCACTCCCTCTGCGGAGCAAAGGAGCATATCTCTTCAAAACGGCCTTCCGCCGGATGGACCAATGGTGAAGACCGATTTCGACCAGCTCATTCAGGTCTTTCGCAATTTGCTGGAAAACGCCCTGAAGTACAGTCCGCAAGGGGGGGAAATAGAAGTTCACTCCAGTGCGCAGGGCGGCAAAGTAACAATAGGAGTGAGCGACAGCGGGCCTGGAATCCCGAAGCAAGACCAGCAGAGGATATTCGAACGATTCTTCCGTGTTGAAAGGTATAGGGGTAAAGAGGCGGGCAGCACAGGGCTGGGGCTGGCAATTTGCCGGCATATAGTAAGGAATCATGGAGGTACGATCTGGGTTGAAAGTCCCCGGGACGGTATGTCTTCAGGGTCCACCTTTTTTTTCACCCTCCCCGCTGCCGAAGAAAAGGAAGTTATTCCGAGTTGACGCCGTTGGACAAGGATGCAGCGCACCTCCAGCGTCGATATGGATTTTATATGTAGATGATCCGATAGGGCTTTTCCGTGTTCCTGTCCGGACTCAAGAGAGCATGCAATGACTAAGGAAATCAAAATATCTGCAAAGCACGTGGATTTCTATTACGGGGATTTCCAAGCGTTGCAGGATATCACTCTCGACATTTACAAGAACCACGTAACGGCCCTCATCGGTCCGTCCGGCTGTGGAAAGAGCACCTTTCTCAGATGCTTCAACCGCATGAACGACCTCATCCAGAAAGGCAGGCTGGAGGGGGAAATATGCATGGACAATCAGAATATATACGCGCCGGATGTAGATGTTGTAATGCTCAGGAGGAAGGTCGGAATGGTTTTCCAGAAGCCGAATCCCTTCCCGAAGACTATTTTCGACAACGTCGCCTATGGGTTGCGCGTAAACGGCGTGAAGGACAGGGATTTCATTACGGAACGTGTGGAAGAGAGCCTGAAGCAGGCAGCCCTGTGGGGCGAGGTGCGTGACAGGCTTTTCGACTCCGCGCTCGACCTTTCCGGAGGGCAGCAGCAACGGCTTTGCATAGCGAGAGCGCTGGCCGTGGAGCCTGCCGTGGTGCTGATGGACGAGCCTGCATCGGCCCTCGATCCCATTGCAGCTCAGAAGATAGAGGAACTCATCGGTGAGCTGAAGAAAGAATACACAATCGTAATAGTGACCCACAACATGCAGCAGGCCGCAAGGGTATCTGACTACACCGCCTTTTTCTATATGGGTTCTCTCATCGAGATGGACGCCACCGAGATCATCTTCACAAGGCCTCTGAAAAAACAGACTGAAGACTACATTACAGGCAGGTTCGGGTAGGTTGTTTCGATTCGCCCGGGAAACGTTTTGTGTTGGACTACGAGCGCTTGATCCTCGCCCGGTATAAAATTGCAGCCAGATTCGTCCCCAGCACCAGGCAGATCAATACCAGGGCCGTTCCGTATTGAATAGGGCGCGTCAGGTCGATTTGGGTCCCCGCCGTGGCCAGGACATAAATATGGTATGGCAGAGCCATTACCGGATCGAAAGGCGATTTCGGAAGATGCGGTATAAAATAGACAGCGGCGGTGAACATGATCGCCGCGGTTTCTCCGGCCGCCCGGCTGACGCCGAGAATCGCGCCGGTCAAAATGCCCGGGAGTGCGGCAGGCAGGACGACCCTTGAAACCGTCTGCCAACTGCTTGCCCCCAGGGCCAGCGATGCCTCCCGGTAGCTAGCCGGAACAGAGGCCAGGGCTTCTTCCGCTGTCCCGATCAGAATTGGAAGAATCAGCACACCGAGTGTCAGGACACCCGAGAGGATGCTCACTCCGAATTTGAGCCAGGTTACGAAGAAAGCCAGTCCGAAAAGCCCGAATACTATGGACGGGACCCCGGCCAGGTTGCTTACACCGAATTTGATTATCCGGACCATTACTCCGGGTCTTGCATATTCGTGAAGGTAGACAGCCGAGGCGGTCCCGAGGGGAAGCGCGACCGCCATTGCGCCCAGGCTCAGGATCAAGGTCCCGACTATGCACGGGAGGATGCCTCCCGTGGTCATGGAATTATAAGGGGGTTCAGTTAGAAAGCTCCAGCCGATGGCCCGCCATCCGTTAAAAACCAGAAAAGAAACAATTATAGCCAGGGCCAAGCCATTGACCAGCGTAGCCGAGCGGAGCATGGTGAATACGATCCGCTGACGCCAGATCCGCCAGGGCGAACGCCTGCCCCCTAGCTTCAGGCCTGACGTGTCACCCGCGATTTTCACCTCTTTTTCCAAAACCGTCTGTTCCAAATAAAGAAGCCTTCCTCACAGGCCGCCCGCTTAAAGAGTGGCGGCCCCAATCTGTTTATGTTTGCCGGAGATGTAAGCCGCAATCAGGTTAAAACCCATCGTGAACAGGAATAGAATCACTCCGAGAGCGAAAAGCGCATGGTAGTGATCGCCCCTGAAGGGCGCTTCGGCCATCTCAGCCGCTATGCTTGCCGGAATCGGACGCACCGGGTCGAAAAGTGATGTCGGGATCAGCGCCGCGCCTCCGGCAACCATAAGTACCACCATTGTCTCCCCGATTGACCTGGAGATGCCAAGAATGGTAGCCGTACTGATTCCGGACAGGGAGGCCGGCAGAATCACCCTGAGGATTGTATCCAAATGAGTTGCCCCCAGCGCAAGAGAGCCTTCCTTGAGGTCTTTGGGAACGCTTTGAATCGCGTCCTCGGAGATCGTGCAGATGGTCGGCACAGACATGAATGCGAGCATTATGGAGGCGTTGAGGAGATTGAGTCCTGTAGGTAAATCGAATACATCCTGCAGAAAAGGAGCTACGACGACCATTCCGAAAAAACCGATCACGACCGAGGGCAGGGCGGCCAGGAGTTCCACGACAGGCTTTATGACGTTGCGCACTTTGGGAGAGGCAAGTTCAGCCATGTAAATAGCGGTCATAATACCGAGCGGTGCCGAAAAGAACGTCGAGACGACTGTCACCGCCACCGAAGCCATTAAGAGAGGGAATACTCCGAAAGATGGCGGATCGGAAGTGGGATACCATTCATGGCCGAAGAGAAATCGCCAAACGGACACTTTCCCCAGTATCGGGATTCCCTCCATAAAGAGAAAGACCAGGATCGCGGCGAGGACAAGAATGGAAACCAGGGCGGCAACAAACAGGATGAACCGGATCGTTACATCTTTCTTTCGGCTCCCGAGCAGGCCGCCGTGGCCTGAGTCAGGGGTGAGAGAGACGATATGCTCTCCCAACCCCGGTTGCGAATCTGTTTTGCTAATGGAGCGGAACAAATCCCGCCTCCTTTACCATTTTCTGGCCTTTTTGCGGAAGGAGCACGTAATTGAGGAAGTTCAGAGTGTCACCGGTAGGCCAGCCCCTCGTAAACATGAAAAGCGGCCTGGAGATTGGGTATCTGCCGTTCAGGGTGGTTTCCTCGTTTCCGGTGATACCGTTAACCGGTATAGGCTTCACGGTCTGGTTTACGTATCCCAAACCAATATAGCCGATTGCGAACTTGTTGGATGAAACGACCTGCACTATTGCTCCGTTGGAAGCCTGCAGCATGGCGCCGGGCGATACCCTCTCCTTTTTCATTACTTTTTCTTCCCAAACTTCATATGTTCCCGAGGAGGTGTCCCGCGAAATCACCACTATCTTCAGGTCCGGGCCGCCAAGCTCTTTCCAGTTGGTCACTTCTCCCTTGTAGATCGCCTTCAATTGCTCCACGGTAAGATTAGATACAGTATTACTGGGATGGACAATAGGCACTATGCAGTCATAAGCAATGGCAAAGGGTACCGGATAGCCGCCTTTGTCGACGGCAAGTTTCACTTCATCCTGGGTGATGAACCGGGAACTGTCGCCAATGTCAACTGTCCCGTCAATTATGCCCTTGATCCCGTTTCCGGACCCGCCGCCAGAAACGGAAATGTTAACGTCGGGGTGTTCTTTCATGTAGGCTTCGGCTACTTTCTGGGCGATCGGCAGTACTGTTGTCGAACCGTCCATCCGAATGCTGCCCGCCAGGGCCAGACTCATAGACGAAAGAAAGATAATCAATGTACACCCCAAAACCCCGGTCAGCTTCATTTTCTCTCCTTGGCAAATTGAGTAATATCCCGTTGAATACCTTACGGATCTGCTTATTGCTAACCTTACTTGTATAGTGAGTAATTGTTACGATCATGTTACAATCAGAAGACTTTAACGTGAAAACCGTAGGGCCTGAAGACCGATTTCTTCGCTCTGTGAGGTGATTTGCATCGGGCGGCTCCAAGTGAATGCCGGAAAAGCTCAATCCTGGAGTCTGCTCAGCACGCGTTTGCGTTGAGCACGCCCTTGTCCAGATGGCACATTCGCCCCGCGCTCTCAGCCGCTTTGGGATCGTGGGTTACCATGATGATGGTTTTTCCGGACTCCGTGTTTAGCTGCTCAAGCATGGAGAGGACTTCCCTGGCGGAACTTTTGTCCAGGTCGCCGGTCGGCTCGTCGGCAACGATAAGCGAAGGATCGGTGACTATAGCGCGGGCTATCGCGACCCGCTGCTGCTCGCCTCCCGATAGCTGCCCGGGGTGATGTCGAAGCCGGCCGGCAAGGCCGACAAGCTCAAGGGCGGTCACCGCGTGTTCCCTGCGCTCTTTTCTTGAGAGGGAACGTAGTTGGAGCGGCAGTTCGACATTTTCCAGGGCGCTCAGGACGGGCAAAAGATTGTAGAACTGGAATACGAATCCGACGTGAATGGCCCTCCACCGCGCGAGATCGGTTTCTCCGAGTTCGGAGATCGGGACGCCGGCGACGACCAGTCTGCCCGAGTCAGGACGGTCCAGTCCCGCAATGAGGTTTAGAAGGGTCGTCTTGCCCGAACCGGATGGTCCCATGAGGGCGAGGAACTCCCCTTCGCGGACTCTCAGGTCAATTCCGTGCAGGACAGGTACCTTCTGGCCACCCCGTGAATAGCTCTTGTAGATCTCTTGCGCTATAACTATGAACTTATCCGAGTTGTTCTTCACGTTCGACGGAGCCTTGCGAACTCTATTCTGAAATCTCCACCCTGTCGCCGGACTTTATGCCCGAGGACGGCTTGATAATTATTCGATCGCCGTTTTCTACCAGGGACTCGACCATGAGATAGTCGCCCAGAAATTTAGGATCACTTACGGGTACCCATTCGGCCTTTCCTTTTTCAACTCGGAAAAGTCCCTGTCCGCCTCCCTTTGATACGAGGGCATCGCGGTGTACGCCCAACACGGGCTTGTTTTCTTGCTCGCCAAGCGGGCGTGACAGAAAGGCGGCTTTGGCGCTCATCTCTGGAAGAATGCGCGGATCAAGCACTTCAAAACGTACTTTGACCATCACGGTCCCGCGCATCCGGTCGGCTGTCGGTACTATCATGTGCACCCGGCCTGCAAAACGGGTATTCGGAATGGCGTCCAACTGAATTTCGCACGGCTGGTCGATCTGGACCTTGCTCAAAAACGATTCGCCAACGTCCGCCTGTACCATGAGAGAAGAAAGGTCGGCCATCGAAACTACGGCTGCCTTGGCGTTTGTTGCGGAACCAAAAGGGGCAACGACTTCGCCGACGTCGGCATCCTTTGTCAGGACCACACCGTCGAAAGGAGCGCGAATGACCGTATATTCTATCAGGACGCTCTCCTTGCGAATTGATGCTTCGGCAGCTTTGATGCTCGCCTTGGCCGAATCGATTGCTGCTTTTGCTTTCAGGTACCGGTCCTGCGCGTCTTCCAACCCGGCCTGTGAAGCGGCCTTTTGTCCCAAGAGTTCTTTGAGCCGCTTGAAATTGGCTTCAGCGGTCAAAAGCTCGGTCTCAGCGCGTGTCAGGTCGAACCTGGCCACCACGAGCTGCGCCTCAAACTGCGCTTTTTCCGCTTTGAGATCGTCACTGTCGAGCATTGCGAGAACGTCGCCTTCCTTGACGCGGCTTCCTTCCTGGACTGCGAGGTAGACGATCCGGCCTGTTCCCTTGGATGCGACTGATGCCTTTCGCTGGGCAACGACATAACCGCTCGCATTGAACTGGGTAATCACCTGTGAAGGATACACCCAGTCCGCTGCGGCCGTCCGGACGTTGGTGGCCGAAGTTAGAAGGCCCGCGCGAAATAGATATAGCAAAACGGCAACTGCTGCCGCCGCAATAACGATAATCCACACGGTCCTCGACCTTCTGCCGGTAACCGAGAATTGCTCCGAATCGGCAATTTTGAGGCCGGAAATCTTTTGGGCATCCATTGTCCACCGCCTACAAAAAAGAAGTGAGCAGTGAGCAATCTTTCTGTTCACTGTTCACTATTTACTGTTCACTGTTCTATGGTTCACCGGCATTATCGACCGGCGGCCGGTTTAAATCAACTATATTGACAGAGGGGTTCAAATCCATTAAGTCAGTCGGACAATTGTATCCGAAATCGGGCGCCAGGTCCGCGGACGATGAAAATAAGGTCCTGCCGCGCCCGTCTGCTTACCCTGAGCCATACCTTATCATCTCTTTCCAGGAGAACCGATGTTTTCAAGAAAGCCGCTTTCCCGCCGAAGTTTCATAGCTCTGGCTGGAGCAACAGGCGCAGGAGTTTTGGCGGGGTGCTCCAAACCCGCCCAACCAGAGGGAGACACCGAGACCGCAATCGAGATTGTAGCCCGTCAGCACGGCGTGCTTTGCCGGGCAGTCGCCATACTTGAGGAAATCAGAGGCGGAATGGATGCGCGGATGGATCTTCCTCCCGAAATAATCGGGGGAACCGTCGAAATAATTCGCATGTTCATAGTGGATCATCATCAACAGATGGAAGAAAAGTTCATCTATCCGGTTTTTGACGCAGCCGGGAAGATGAGCGCCCTGGTCGGGGTGCTCCGGGAACAGCACGCCGCCGGGTCGCAGTTGATCGGGATTTTGAAGGGACTTTACACCGAATTTTCGGCAAGGGACCTGGAGAAACGCCGCACGATGGGAAGCGCCATTCATCAGTTCAGCCGAATGTACCGGGCCCACGCCGACAGGGAAGACACGGCGCTTTTCCCCCTTCTTCACCGGATAACGCCTCCAAAAGCCTATGCCGAGCTGAGTTCCGCCTTCCGGAAGGCAGAAAACGACTTCACCGGCCAGAGCGGCTTCGAGGAAACAATCCGCAAACTCACCGACTATGAAAACATCCTGGGCATTGGAGACCTCGCAACCTTCACGCCCCGTGTCGAGGAGTTGAGCTGAGGGGTCTGCCTGGAGCAAAAACCCCCGGCTCTGGTGGGCTGTTGAGATCCCCGGACAGAGCCCGGGGCAAGCTCTGGCTGCTGCTCTGCCTCCTGTGGCCCCACACAGCTCGGTCAGGTCCTTTTCTCATTGTCCTGCCTTGAAGCAAACAGGAGCATGTGCTCCCTGAATTGACCAAACCATGGCGAGCGCCCCAGACCCGATAGTCGGGCCAAACTCTCCTGAAACATCACCGCAACCTCTTCCTGGGTGAGCCCTTCCGTCACTTCGTAGTCGTAAGCTATGGAAACCGGATCTCTTTGAGGCCGGTCGATTATCCTCTTGATCCCATAGCGCTGAGGGTTGCAAAAGACTTGAGAGCCTGCGAGGAGAACGAAACGGGACCGGGAAAGGGCATGAACCGAGTCGTGGATGGACCCGAGAAAATCGAGGGTATTCCGCCACTCGGCTTTCGTCTCGGTCGGGAAGCCGAAAATCACGAACAGGAGGTTCCATATGCCTGCTTCGCTGGCGGAGTTGAGAATGGCCGGGATCTTTTGCGCGATTGTCCCCTTGCACATGAGATCTAGGAGGCGCTGGCTTGCCGACTCAAACCCCCACATCACCAGGCGAAGGCCTGCCCTGTGCGCTTTTTGGAGCAGCCTGCTGGAAAACCCCGAAGGCCTGGCGTAAGCGGAAAAATAGAGCTGGACGCTTTTACCTATGAGATCGGCGGCAATACGGTCCATGCGGCGCGGGTGGACCATCTCGTCAACCAGGCAGAAGTGCCCGACGCCATACTGTTCCTGGAGTGCGGAAAGCCTCTCTGAGGTGTTGGCCGCATCTTCCTCGCGGTAGGCGAGATAGGTTTTTTGATGAGTGCAGAACGCGCAGCGTCTCCATGGACAGCCGCGCGAGGCGAGATAGGGCAGGACAGGAAGCGGCGAATGGTATTTATCCAGGGGAAAATCGGAAAAGTCGGGAAGAGGCAGGGTGTTCAGGTCGAGCGGGGCGCCCGGAGGGTTTCTCTCCAGCTTTCCGTCAACCAGATGAAGAAGGCCGGGTATACGGTATTGGGAGGGAATCGGCCCGGATGCATCCTGGCCGCTGCCTGAGGCCAGAACTCCCGCCACTGATTCGAGCGCTGCCTCCCCCTCCCCGACAATGAGATAGTCGATAAGCCGGCCGGTATCCACTTCCCTCGGTTCACCTCCCTGATAGACAGGGACAGGTCCGGCAAGAAGCCGCCCCGGATCGGGCATGACCGAAAAGGTCGCCCCGCCGAAGACGATCTTCGCTCCAAAGGAGCGCGGCGATTTTGCAAGCGCGCCGTCCGGGTCCTGCGGCTCGCCGCTCCCTTTGCACAGCTTTGCCAGGGCCAGGGCGAAAAAAATCTGCTGGCTGAAAAGAATGGAAAACCCTACGAGATCAGGTCTGAACTCTATGAGCGGCCTAACCAGTTCGGAAAAAAACCTCGTTACCAGGGACGGCGCCGGGAGTCCGAGAATAATCTTTCTTGCAAAATTATCGAAAAGCCCGTTGAGAACCGAACCAAAACCGGAATAGACGCCGGCGTGTTCGCTATATGAGGCCGGATCGAAAAAACTTTGGGTACCCGCTTGGCCGCAAAAAAAACTTCTTGCCTCCGCTGCCTTTTTAGCGGTCGTTTCGTAATCCATTTTCTGTATTCGCATCCGCAGACGCCCATCACCGAGCCATTGGAATGCCTGCTCGAAATAGGCGAGATTCAGATCGAAATTGCGCACCTCAACAGCGGATCTTGTTTCCAGATAGGGTTTGAGGGCCGCGATCCCGAGAGGCGGGCTTGTTGGAGGCATGGCCGGTGGGAATACCAGTGCGATTCGCAAAGGCTGGCGTGATCGATCGTCCCGCATTGAATTCCTTTGATAGAGATACGCTTGGGTGTCAGATGCCGGAGACCGGGCAAAGTCGCCCCTCCAGTGGGGCGCCGGCATGCGCCCTGCGGCATCCGATCCTGAATTCTACTATCGGAGGAGAATTATGCGAGCGTTTTTTGGTGAATATTGACACCATTAACTAGCAGTCTTACCTTGTGGCTGCTAACAATTACCGTCCATTAATCAACAGGAGGTTGAATATGGCAATCTTCAGGTACCCAAACTGGCGATGGCCGGAAATCCCGGGCGCAATCGAAGACTTTGAGAGAGCTCGCAGACAAATGGACAGGCTCCTTTCAGTTTTCACCGGAGGAGTTTCCAACCCGACATCTTCGGGCGTATTTCCACCGCTTCTTGTAACCGAAGACGAAAACACGATTTACGTGGAAGCTGAGATCCCTGGAATCAAAGCCGAAGATCTGGACATCTCGGTTGTTGGCAGGACCCTTACGCTGAGCGGTGAGCGCAAGCCGGAAGAGGCGCTGAACGTCAATTACCATCGGAGGGAGCGCAAGTGGGGGAGCTTCCGAAAGGCACTCACTCTGCCGGAGGACGTGAATGCGGACGCTGTGCGGGCCGAATGTAAAAATGGCGTGCTGAAACTCGTTCTGCCCAAGCCCGAGCAAGTGAAGCCTCGCAAGATAACAATCAAAAGCGAATAGGCTGCTGTTGAAACAGGAGGTTATGCCATGACCGAAAAGGATTTGCAGATCGAGGAGAAACAAGAGGTTCAGGCGACCGGCGAAAGCACCCGTAACGTCCCGGTCTTTGTTCCGGCTGTGGACATATATGAATCGGAAAATGCGCTGACACTGGTTGCCGACATGCCGGGCGTACCGATCGAGAGCGTCGACATTGACCTGGACTCCGACCAGCTCACAATGCGGGGAACGATCGCCATGCAGGATGAGAAGGGGAAGGTGATCTTCAGGGAATACACGGCCGGGGATTACTACAGACAGTTTACTCTCTCCAGCGATATCGACCGTGATAAAATTCAGGCATCGATGAAAGACGGCGTGCTCAAGCTGGTACTTCCCAAGGCGGAGGCCGCAAAGCCAAGAAAAATAACCATACAGTCTTCATGAGAGCGGATCGGGCTTTCTGCCATATACACCGGCGCAATACCAGCTTTGCCCTGGAACTTCGCCCAGGTCTTTCCCCCCGTCCCGGAGGCGGGGGGAAACAAAACCTTGCAGATCCTGCTATCCAACTCCCGCCGGATGTCTAGATATACTCGCCTTTCCGATATTCGACTTCCTTTATCAGTGCTAATCGGCCGGAAGCTCGGCAAGAATCACTTGCCGGAGCATATTTTTGTCGTCCTCAGACAGAAAGGCGGCAGGCTGTGTTTTTTCGGCAAAACGCTCATCGAGCCTTTCGACCAGATGCGACAGAATCTCACTAAGGTCGATTTTCGGCTGGGGCGCTATCTCCAGCGTAGGTTCAGCCGCAATTTCCGGGCAAAATGTGTTCACCTCCGGTCCATGTAGCTCTTCAATTGCCTCGGCTTTGAAAATATCCCACTCCGAGGCTTCTTTTTTAGCCGGACCGACAGGCTCGATGTGGTCTGGATCAAGGTGCGGAGAGACTGCCCCCGAGGTCTGAAACGCCTGGTATATTCTGTCATATTCGCCGGCGCTCCGGGCATTGCCGGAAAATGCGGCAAGCTCCGAAAGCAGTTTGAAAACTATTGTGTTTTGCCGTATATCCTCGACTGCCTTCAGCAGATTCCGTTCGGATTTATCGACCTCGCCCATTTCAATTAAGGCCCATCCGAGCAGCACCCGCGATCTCAGGTGATCGGGATGGAAATGGAGGCCTTTCTTGCAGACCGCCGCTGCCTCCTCCCATTGGCCGGCGGCACACAATTCTTCCGCCAGAAGTGTAAACACCCGCGACCTGGGATCCAGTTTCAGCATTTCCCTGTAAGATTGAATGGTATCGGCCGAACCTGTCATTTCTTCCTCCGTAAAAAGCTCTGACATCCGGACATGGGGCAGAATGATCTTTCATGCCCCGGATTCCAGAATAAGGTCGATTGCCAGTGCGTGTCTGTTGCGCAGGATGCTCGCCGGCGCCGCTACCTTTATCCTCGCAATCTTGCCGGAAAACAATCCTTATTGCCTTTAGATTGTCCGAAGCCTGCGGTCAAGGAAAATTGACTGAGAACCGGCACCAAAAGCGTAATACGATCTTCGCTATCCGATATCCAACTTTTGCCTGACACGGTTCGCATCGATGTGGGCAAGCCTGAGCGGTTCGGGTATCCGGTAAGTTCGAAGGCAGCGCGATACGAGCCTCTTTGAGGATGCAATGTCCGAGAGGTGCCCCGGCGAGATATAGATCGGCTTCACGCCGTCTCTGGAGCAAAAGACAAGTCCGACCTGCTCTCCGTCGAGCAGGAGCGGAACGCTTCGGCCTTTTTTCAGGGTCAGGCGCTCGTGGTCTCCACAGAGCCTGCTCTTGGCGCAACCGACGGTGGGTATTCCAAGGCACAGTCCTAGATGGGCGGCAAATCCCAGCTTTCTGGGATGCGCAATCCCCTGCCCGTCACAGAGCAGGACATCGGGTTTTTGCGCGATTTTCCGGTATGCTTCAATAAGGGGCGGAACCTCTCGAAATGAGAGCAGTCCCGGCACATAAGGGAAAGCGGCCTTGCAGATATGATGGACAGACTCGATCAGATCGAGGCTGGGCCACTTGAATGAAAGAATGACGGCAATGAGGCGCCCGGTATGCCTGCAATAGGATATATCGGCTGCCCCGATGATCTTCAACCTGGTAGCAAGAGGCTGTATCCGTACCTCGGCGGCCAGCCTCTTCTGAAGGGCTATGGCTTCTTTGGGAGATAGTGACCAGTCGTGCCGTTCCAAAGTAAAACCTGATGAGATCAGCCAACCGAAAGGTTCCGCGCAAAAAATCCCTAACTACACCTCGAAAACCCGCACGAGCGGCAGACGATGCATCCGCTCTCGTGTTCTACAGCGCTTCCGCAGTCCGGGCATGCGCCCATCTCGTCGGCTAACCTCGCGCAAATATTGGCGTTGGCGTGTTGGTTGAGAACTTTGGCTATGCCATCAGAGCAGGAAACGACCTGCTCGCCGTTTCTCCAGGTCGGCGACGGGCACCGGATACCCACCAGTTGCTTTATTACCGACTCAAGTTTTACTCCGGAGCGCAGGGCAAGAGATATGAGTCTACTGGTCGCCTCGATCTGCGAGTAGGCGCAGCCGCCAGCCTTGCCCATTTGAGCGAAAACTTCGCAAAAACCGTACTCGTCCGAGTTGATGGTCACGTAGAGCTTCCCGCAGCCGGTATTTACGCGCTCCGTAATGCCCTGGGTGATATCCGGACGCGGACGGGGCTCGACCTGAGGATACTGGGTCTTGCGCTGGATATTGAGCACCTGCACGTCACGGCTTCCGTCCCGGTAGATCGTCAGTCCCTTACAGCCAAGATTGAATGCTGAAATATAGGCTTGGCTGACGTCTTCGGGGGTGGCGGAGAGCGGGAAGTTGATAGTCTTGCTCACAGCGTTGTCGGTCTGCTTCTGGAATGCCGCCTGGATACGGATATGCCAGGACGGATCAACGTCGTGGGACACTACGAAAACGCGCCGGACATCCTCGGGAATTTCGGCAAAATCCTTGATGCTCCCCTTTTCGGCTATCCGCTTCATAAGCGCTTCTGAATAGAAGCCGCGTTCCAGCGCTACTTTTCGGAATAGCGGATGTGCTTCGAGCAGTTCTTCGCCGTCGAGCACCTTGCGCACGAAGCTGATCGCAAAAATCGGCTCGATCCCGCTCGAGCACCCGGCGATGATGCTGATCGTCCCGGTGGGCGCAATCGTCGTCGTGGTAGCATGCCTCATGAAAGGACTATTGGATGAGTCATAAATGGAACCGGGATAGTTCGAGAAATTGGCTCTTGTCTCCCCAAGGTAAGCGGATGCGGCTTTGGATTCCTTCTGAATAAAGCCCATCAGCTCTTCGGCCGCCTCGACCGCCTCCTCGGAATTGTAGGGGATGCCCAGAGCGATAAGCAGGTCGGCAAATCCCATAACGCCAAGCCCGATCTTGCGGTTAGCTCTCGTCAGTTCCTCGATTTTAGGAAGGGGGTACTTGTTGGCCTCGATGACGTTATCCAGAAAATGAACCGCTTCCCAGACCACGGCCTTGAGATGCTCGTAGTCAATATTGCCTTCGGCGTACATGTTGGCGAGATTTATCGAGCCGAGATTGCAGGACTCATATGGAAGCAGGGGCTGTTCGCCACAGGGATTTGTGCTTTCGATCCGGCCGATCTGAGGCGTGGGATTGTCCCGGTTCATGGCATCTATGAAGATGACGCCCGGTTCGCCGTTTTTCCAGGCTGACTTGACTATCTTATCGAAAACATCGCGCGCGGACAGCTTTTCGATTTCCATGCCCGAGCGGGGGTTGAGCAGAGCGTAATCCGACCCGGTTTCGACCGCACGCATGAAATCATCGGTCACCGCAACCGAGATGTTGAAATTCGTCATCCGTTCGTTGTCGGTCTTGCAGGTTATGAATTTCAGGATATCGGGATGATCCACCCGCAGAATTCCCATGTTTGCGCCCCGGCGGGTCCCGCCCTGTTTTATGGTCTCGGTCGCCACGTCAAAAACCGACATGAATGAAACCGGGCCGCTCGCAACGCCCTGGGTGGAGAGTACCTTATCGCTTTCAGGGCGGATTCTCGAAAAAGAAAACCCCGTCCCGCCCCCGCTTTTGTGGATCATTGCAGCATGTTTTATCGCTTCGAAAATGCTGTCTATGGAGTCTTCGACTGGAAGCACGAAGCAGGCGGAGAGCTGCCCAAGCTGCCGTCCGGCGTTCATGAGGGTTGGAGAATTAGGCATAAAATCCAGGGAAGTCATCAGACTGTAGAACTTGCGCGCCGTTTCCTGGACTTTATCCGGCCCTTCATATCCGGCGTCGGGCTGTGCTATAGCCAGCGCCACTCTCCGGAATAGCTCTTCCACACTTTCGGTCGGCTGGCCGTTGTCGTCCTTGATCAAATAACGCTTCTTTAAAACAATCTGTGCATTCGGCGTAAGGTTTAGAGCCATTTGTCCCGCCATAGTTGTTTGCTTTTGCGACCCTGGATGATAGTCTCCCTCACCGTAGGAGGATACGGGGTAAGCCTCCAGATTCTCCATAATATTACCCTTTTTTGTATGTTTTAGGTATTCTTTAAAGGAAGGAATTTTAGCCCCTGCACGATTGATACATACATAAAAAAATGGCCTGCCGTCAAAGAGGCAGATAAAATGAAAATGGTCGGATTCCAGGGAAAAGGAGCAGATTTCCGTTCATAACCCCATTATCGCCGAAAATAGAATAATATCTCCCATTAGCTCGCAAGAAAGAGCGCATAATCGGCAAATCCGCTCCTGGCAATGGTTTGGTAAAAGCATAACATTGTCGAACACTTGCTGAAGGCCAGGGCTGAATACCCTTTTCCCCGGCCCATCTGGAATATGAGTACCTCGGGACCGCGAGGAGCCAAATCACAAAGAAAGCCGTCTCCCTGCTTGCTACCGCTGTTCTCCTCCTTCTCTTTCTTCGCGTTCTTCGACGTCAAAAACGCGGCTTCGCGTGAAAAATTTTTGATGTACTCGTTTTCCGGATGGACATTATCGTTCGAATCGAATTGCGATACAGCTCGATTCCGTAATCCTATTGACACTTTAGCTCGCTTGCTGTTAGTATTTTTATTTCACTGTACGGTGCCGCATGAAAGAGCGGCTCTTTTCGGGCTGATTTTCCCTCATGCGTGAGACTATTACACCGCAAATGCAGAGCAGTCGAATCAAGGGCTTTTATGAAAATGAAGGGCGCACAGATATTTTTCGAGTGTTTGAAAAAAGAGGGGGTAGAGGTCATATTCGGGTTCCCTGGCGGCGCAGTTCTGGACATCTACCACGAAATGCCTAAACACAACATAAGGCACATTCTGGTTCGGCACGAGCAAGGCGCCACGCACATGGCCGACGGATACGCCCGGGCATCCGGCCGGGTGGGGGTCTGTCTTGTGACTTCCGGCCCCGGGGCGACAAACACCGTAACAGGTATAGCCACCGCTAATATGGACTCGGTCCCGATAGTTGTATTCACGGGTCAGGTGCCCACGCCGCTCATCGGGGATGATGCTTTTCAGGAAGTCGACATTATCGGAATCACCCGGCCCTGCACCAAGCACAGTTACCTGGTGAGGGACGTCGAGAGTCTGGCCACGGTGATAAAAGAAGCTTTTTACCTGGCGCGCACGGGCCGTCCCGGACCTGTGGTTGTCGATCTGCCCAAAGACGTCCTCCAGGCGTTTGCCGATTTCAAGTATCCCAAGAAAGTGGACCTGCCGGGTTACCGGCCGACAGTGGAGGCCCATGCCGGGCAGATCAAGAAGGCTTACCAGTTGATCAGGAAAGCCAAATCGCCGGTCATTTTTGCCGGTGGAGGAATCATCATCTCAGAGTCCTGGGAGGAACTCGGCAAGCTGGCTAAGCTTATCCAGGCGCCGGTGACCTGTTCCCTGATGGGACTGGGCTGCTTTCCGGCGATTACGGTTGACGGCGAAGGCCGTAGTCAGCCCAACCCGTACTGGCTGGGGATGCTCGGGATGCACGGCACCTACCAGGCCAATATGGCGATATCGCATGCGGACCTTATCCTTGCAGTTGGGGTGCGTTTTGACGACCGGGTAACCGGTAAGATCAGCACATTTGCTCCGAAAGCCAAGATCGTCCACGTCGACGTTGACCCGACGAGCATCAGCAAGAATGTCGATGTCGATGTTCCCATCGTTGGCGACTGCAAAAACGCGCTCCGGCAGATGATACGGCTTGCCGAAAGCGAGCAGATCGAAGGCCTTGCCGAGGCGCGCGCTCCATGGTTTGACGAGATAAGCCGGTGGGAAAAAGAACATCCGCTTTCATACTGCACTGACGCTAATGTAATAAAGCCGCAGTACGTTATCGAAAAAATCTATGAACTTTCAGGCGGCGACGCCATAATCACCACAGAGGTGGGCCAGCACCAGATGTGGACGGCCCAGTTCTTCAAGTTCAACCGTCCGCGCACACTGTTGACCTCGGGCGGTCTCGGCACCATGGGCTACGGTTTTCCAGCGGCCATGGGCGCCCAGGTAGCCTTTCCCGACAGATTGGTGATAGATATCGCGGGTGACGGCAGCATCCAGATGAATATCCAGGAACTCTGCACCGCTGTTTGCAACAATATTCCGGTGAAAGTGGCAATCATCAATAACACATGTCTCGGGCTGCCGCGCCAATGGCAGGAGCTTTTCTACGAGAAGAACTATTCGGGGTCATGTCTGGAAGGGTCTCCCGATTTTGTCAAGCTGGCGGAAGCCTATGGGGCTGTAGGACTGAGGGCTGTGCGGCCCGAAGAAGTCGAACCGGTGCTGCGAAAAGCTTTTTCGATAAAAAGCCCTGTTTTTATGGATTTCCAGGTGGTTTCGGAAGAAAACGTCTATCCGATCGTCCCACCCGGAAAGAGCATTACCGAAATGCTTCTAGCCTAGTTTCCGCTCAGGAGCATAAAAATCCCCCCTGCCCCCTTTTGTCCTGAGCAATGGGATGTTTCCGGAGGGAAACCAGCCTGGCGTCCATACGCAAACCGGATGAGACAGCGGCAGTTTCCGATTTGGAAAGGGGGGCAAGGAAATCGAGGCGCTCCCTTTTTTCAAAACGGCGGGCCGGGGGGATTAGCGTTGAGGCGCGCACAGGCAGCGCCTCGCAGAGCATGGATATTGGTGATTGACTTTTGCAGCGGGTCGACACACACTCTCCCGCCGCGAAGCTTTGAGCGGCAACCCCGGACGGCGGTTCCAGCACCCAGGCAGAGCCTGATCCGGGGCGGAAAAGGACCTTTTTTGACGTCGAAGAATCCGGACGGAAACTTGCCTGGCTTTGAATTCTCCTCTCCCGTATGGGAGATCTAGAGTGGAGCTTTCGGGATGATAGTCACGGGCGATAAACGGCATACGATAGGCATTCTGGTCCAGAATGTTCCAGGTGTCCTGGCGAGAATAGTTGGACTTTTCAGCGGCCGGGGGTACAACATTGAAACAGTTACGGCGGCGGAAACCCACGAGAACGGACTGACGCGGATTACGCTCGTCACCACGGGCGACGAGCGCGTGCTGTCTCAGATAGTCAAGCAGTTGAACAAGCTCGTTAACATAATCAAAGTCTATGATTTTGCGGAGACTGAGTTCGTAGACCGCGAAATGGCCCTTATCAAGGTCCGGGCCGAACAGGCGACACGGGCCGAGGTGCTCCGGATCGTCGATATTTTCCGGGCCAAGGTGGTCGATGTAAGCCCTAATTTCTACACGCTGGAGGTTACTGGAAATGAGGGAAAGATTACGGCCATAATGGAACTTTTAGACCAGATCGGAATAGTGGAGATAGCCCGTACGGGGAAAGCGGCCCTGGCACGCAGCAAGAAACACTGAAACCGATCCAAATCAGGAGGTAATTGATGCGAATCTTTTATGACACGGATGCTAGTCTGGATTCTTTGCGCGGCAAAAAAATTGGTATCATCGGCTATGGCAGCCAGGGGCACGCTCAGGCTCAAAACCTGCGCGATTCAGGTCTTCAGGTGACGGTGGCCGACCTGCCCGGCTCGCCCAATTACGAAAAGGCGCTCGAAGACGGATTTACTCCGGTCCTGGCTCGCGAAGCCGCCGAAAATTCCGATATCATCCAAATTCTTACCGAAGATCACGCCCAGGCCGCACTTTATCGAAGGGACATCGCTCCTTCGATGAAAGCAGGCAGGACGCTCCTTTTCTCTCACGGTTTCAACATTCACTACGGCCAGATAGTACCGCCCAAAGAGGTGGACGTAGTAATGATCGCCCCCAAAGGGCCGGGACACCTGGTCAGGAGCGAATACGTGCGCGGAGCGGGCGTGCCGGCCCTTGTCGCCATTCAGCAGGACGCATCCGGTCAGGCCCTCCAGACAGCTCTGGCGTATGGGTCGGGGATCGGTGCGACACGGGCCGGCGTCATGGAAACCACCTTTAAGGAAGAAACCGAAACGGACCTTTTCGGCGAGCAGGCCGTCCTTTGCGGGGGGGTATCCGAACTGATAAAAGCAGGGTTCGACACACTTGTGGAGGCAGGCTACCAGCCGGAAATCGCTTTTTTTGAGTGCATGCACGAACTCAAGCTGATCGTAGATCTCATCTACCGTGGCGGACTTGCCTATATGAGGTACTCCGTGAGCGACACGGCCGAATATGGCGATCTGTCCCGCGGCAAAAGGATCATCAATGAGCAAACTCGAGCTGAGATGAAAAAAATCCTCGAAGAGGTACAGTCCGGACAGTTTGCACGTGAGTGGATTTTGGAAAACCAGGCGGGGCGTCCCATGTTCCAGGCCACCAGGAACATGGAAAAAACGCTGCTCGTTGAGCAGATCGGCGCAAAGCTGCGCGCCATGATGCCTTTCCTCGATGCCGTTAAGATGATCTGAGATTTTCCGGATGCTGTATACCTCATGGAGTTGGGATTTCCTGAGGTATTCAGCTATCCTTTTCCCGGAACGCAGGAGTTCCTTGTGTCCGACAGGGATTTCAGGAAAAAACAGGCCCATATCCCAATCGCCAGGGAGGGGATCCCATACATCCTTGCTGCAATGTTTGCCACCCTGATTACGGCGGTGCTTGGCTGGGCGGTAGTTACCCTGTTGCTGCTGGCTGCCACGCTGCTGGTCGGTCACTTTTTCCGGGACCCGGAAAGGGTTTCGATTGCGGGCCAAGATGATATACTATCCCCGGCGGACGGCCGGATAATCGCTGTAAGCAATATCCCCTCGGCGCGATTTACAGACAAACCGGCCATCAAGATCAGCATCTTCATGTCAATTTTCGACGTGCACGTTAACCGGGTGCCAATCACCGGCTCAATCGAGGGCATACACTACGAGAAAGGCAGTTTCAGGGCCGCCGACCATGCCCAGGCGAGCGAGCAAAACGAGCAGAACTGCCTCTGGATCAGGTCCGATTCCGGCCCGGACATTGTGATTACCCAGGTGGCCGGTCTTATTGCACGCCGCATCGTCTGCTGGCCTGAAATTGGAGACCGGGTGGTTCAGGGGGAACGATTCGGGATGATCCGGTTCGGGTCCCGAATGGACGTCTACGTGCCGGAAAACAGCGAAGTACTGGTGTCGAAGGGCAGGCATGTCTATGCGGGAGAAACCGTTTTATGTCGAATGAAACCGTAAAGAAGCGGCGCTCGCGCCGTAAGAGGTGGCGCAAAGAGGGTGAAGTGCGCCGCGGGATATATATCTGGCCGAATCTGTTTACCACGGCAAACCTCTTCAGCGGCTTTTTCGGGATCGTCAGTTCAATCAACGGCGATTTCGAGTTGGCCGCCATCGCGATCTTCGCTTCCTGCGTTTTCGACATTCTGGATGGAAAGATTGCCAGGCTGACTGGAGGAACAAGCCGTTTCGGGGTGGAATACGACTCGCTGTCCGACCTTGTGGCATTCGGGGTGGGACCCGGTTTGCTGATGTACCTTATGGCCCTCAAACCCTACGGCCGGGTTGGCTGGCTCGCCGCTTTCCTGTTCATGGCATGCGGCGCCCTGAGGCTTGCGCGCTTCAATGTACAGGTCGAAACGACCAGTAAGAAGTATTTCACCGGCCTGCCGATTCCAGGCGGGGCGGCAATGATAGCGGCGACAGTCCTTTTTCTGAGCCACTGGAGCATTTCTGTCCACGGTTCGCTTATAAGCCTTGTACTTATGGTCATGACCTTCGTGCTGGGGTTTTTTATGATCAGCACGATGCCTTACAATAGTTTCAAAGATATTGAATTCATAATGGCGAGGCCTTCCTTCGTCATGTTCGGCGTAATAGTACTCGTGACCATAATCGCAGTGACCCCCCCGTTCATGCTCTTTTTACTCCTGGCGATTTACACGGCTTCAGGTCCCGTCAGATGGACCGCATGGAAGATCATGGGGAAAAAAGGGTTTCAGGAAGGCGTACCCGTCCAGCAGGAACCCTCGGCGCCAACGCCGGAGAAATTTGCGGCGGAAGAACAGCCCGCCCTGCTCGAAAAGCCGGGTGAAAATATCCAGGATTGAAGGTGAATTAAAATGCCCAAGACTATCAGTGAAAAGATTTTGGCGGATCACGCCGGGAAGCCTGAGGTTTTCCCGGACGAACTCGTGGAAGTAAGAATCGATTTCGCGAATGGAAACGATATAACGGCCCCGCTCGCCATCGAGGCCTTCAGGCGCGCGGGCGCCAGGAAGGTATTCGACCGGGAGCGCATCAGCCTTGTTCCCGACCATTTCGTCCCGAACAAGGATATCGCCTCTGCCGTCCAGGCGCGAGTGCTGCGCGAGTTTGCAAAGGAGTTCGACCTCCCGTACTATTTCGAAGTTGGGCGAATGGGGATCGAACACGCGCTCTTGCCTGAGCAGGGACTCGTTCTGCCAGGAGATGTTGTAATCGGTGCTGACAGCCACACCTGCACCTACGGAGCACTTGGCGCTTTCGCAACCGGGGTGGGAAGCACCGATCTCGGGGCTGCCATGATAACAGGGCGAATCTGGTTCAAGGTGCCGCTGTCCATTAAGTTTGTCTTCAATGGGAAACTGCGGCCCTGGGTGGGGGGCAAGGACCTGATCCTCCACACTATCGGACAGATCGGCGTGGACGGCGCAAGGTACAGGGCAATGGAGTTCACGGGCGAGGTAATCGATCGTCTTCCCATGTCTGATCGATTTTCGATGTGCAACATGGCTATCGAAGCCGGCGCGAAGGTCGGAATCATAACGCCCGACTCGATCACTGAGGCGTATGTAAGCACCCGTGCAAAAAGGCCCTACAAATTCTACAAAAGCGACCCGGACGCCGCCTACGAGGCCGTATATGATTGGGACGTCTCGAACCTTGAGCCGGTCGTGGCCCTTCCTCATTCGCCGCAAAACGTCAAGCAGGTCACCGAAATGGAGCGAACCCCAATCGACCAGGTGGTAATAGGCTCGTGCACCAACGGGCGCCTCGAAGATTTGAGGGTGGCCGCGCAGGTGATGAAGGGCAGAAAGGTCGCGCGAGGGGTCCGCTGCATTGTTATCCCGGCGACTCAGCAGATATACCTGGAGGCGATGGAAGAAGGACTGCTCGAAATCTTCATAGAGGCGGAAGCGGCTGTAAGCACCCCGACCTGCGGCCCCTGCCTGGGCGGGCACATGGGGATACTCGCCCCGGGAGAATCGGCTGTGGCGACCACTAATCGCAACTTCGTCGGACGAATGGGGCACGTGGAAAGCAAGGTATATCTCAGTAATCCGGCGGTTGCCGCCGCCTCGGCCATTCTCGGGCGTATAGCGCATCCTGAAGAGGTGTTGAGCTGATGAAACTTAAGGGAAAAACATGGAAGTTCGGAAATGATGTCGATACCGACGCTATTATACCTGCGCGCTGCCTGAACACGACCGATCCAAACGAGCTTGCCGCCCACTGCATGGAAGACGCGGACCCTGAGTTCGTCTCCAGGGTTAAGCCGGGAGATATTATCGTCGCGGGAAAAAATTTCGGCTGCGGATCATCGAGGGAGCACGCGCCGATTGCCATAAAGGCAGCCGGAGTCAGTTGCGTCGTCGCACACAGCTTTGCCCGAATCTTCTATCGCAATGCCTTCAACGTGGGTCTGCCTATCCTGGAATGCCCCGAAGGCGCCGAACGCATCCAATCGGAGGATGAACTGGAAATCGATCTCAATTCGGGCGTTATCGAGAACCGCACCAGGAACGAAACATACCGGGCACAGGCCATCCCGCCTTTCATGCAGAAACTCATAGAGGCCGGGGGCCTCATCGAGTACGTGCGGGAGCAGATGCCGGATCAGGAGTAATATACGGCTGATATTGAATTTTCTTCATAAGTGAAAGCAGGTGTCAAATGGCGAAAAAATACCGCATAGCGGTTATTCCAGGAGATGGCACGGGCACTGAGGTAATCCGGGAAGCCCTCAAGGCGCTTGACGCCGCCTCTCAAAAGACAGGGTTTTCAACCGAAAAGGTCCACTTCGATCTTGGCGGCGAGCACTATCTCAGGACCGGGGAGGTTTTGCCCGAAGGTACGATTGAAGATTTGAGGACGTTCGACGCCATTCTTCTCGGAGCCATTGGACACCCCGATGTAAAACCGGGGATACTGGAAAAGGGGCTCTTGCTCGAACTGCGCTTCAAACTTGACCAGTACGTAAATCTCAGGCCTGTAATACTCTATGAGGGAGTGGAAACACCGCTGAAGGACAAGGGACCGGAGGACATAAATTTCGTCGTCGTCCGGGAAAATACGGAGGGTCTTTACGCGGGGGCCGGCGGATTTTTGCGCAAGGGGACCCCGCACGAGGTCGCCGTGCAGGAATCGATAAACACCCGGCTCGGCGCAGAACGCTGCATCCGGTTCGCCTTCGATTTCTGCCGCAAACGCGATAACCGCAAAAAACTTACCCTTTGCGGCAAGACCAACGTGCTAACCTATGCCTTCGACCTCTGGAAGCGCGCTTTTGATGAGGTGGCCTTAGAATATCCGGACGTGCAGACCGACTACGCCCATGTCGACGCAATCTGTATGTGGATGATCAAAAATCCTGAATGGTTCGACGTGATCGTAACCGACAATATGTTCGGCGATATCATAACCGACCTCGGCGCGATGATTCAGGGCGGCATGGGAATCGCCGCAGGCGGCAACATAAACCCGAGTGGAGTTTCGATGTTCGAGCCGATAGGCGGATCGGCCCCAAAGTACACGGGCCTGAACGTCATCAATCCGATCGCGGCGATCGCGGCGGCCCAGATGATGCTGGAGCACCTTGGAGAGACCGATGCCGCCGGGCTGATCGACAGCGCCGTAAGAAAGGTGGTCTCAAAAGACCTGAAGAGCCTTTCGGCGGGCCATATGGGCTACTCGACAACCGAGGTAGGCGACTTGGTAGTGAACTATATAATTCAAGATCAAAAGAGGTAGCAGCGGTAATGGAACAGAATGGAATTAAAGTGGCGGTCGCGGGAGCAACCGGCGCAGTCGGCAACCTGATGATCAAAGTCTTGGAGGAAAGGGCGTTTCCGGTGAGCGAGCTTAAGCTTCTGGCCTCGGCGCGTTCCATCGGCAAAACCCTGGTTTTTCGCGGCCGGGAAGTCGCCGTTCAAGAGCTTAAGGAAAATTCGTTTGAGGGTATTCAGTTGGTCCTCTTTTCCGCTGGAGGCAGAGTCAGCAGGGAATTCGCACCGATAGCCGCCCGGGCCGGCGCCGTCGTTATCGATAATTCGAACGCCTGGCGTATGGACCCGCAGGTCCCGCTGGTGGTGCCCGAAGTGAACCCCGAAGCCTCGTTTTCGCATTCCGGCATCATTGCCAACCCGAACTGTTCCACGATACAGATGGTGGTGGCGCTAAAGCCCATATACGATGCGGTAGGGATAAGGCGAATCGTCGTAACGACTCTCCAGGCGGTTTCCGGCACGGGGAAAAGGGCGATCGAGGAACTGCGCACCCAGGTCCGGGATATCGTACAAGGGCAAGAAAAGGTGGTTCGGCAGATATATCCTCACCAGATCGCCTTCAACTGTTTTCCGCATATTGGGCCTTTTCTGGAAAACGGGTTCAGCGAAGAAGAGATGAAAATGGTCAACGAGACCCGGAAGATATTCAGCGATCCCGAAATCCGGGTTTGCGCGACCACTGTTCGGGTCCCGGTTATCTACGGCCATTCCGAGTCTATTAACATAGAAACGGAAAAACCCATTTCGCCCGAAGAAGCACGCAGATTGCTCGAGGCCGCACCGGGGGTCAGAGTGATAGACGATCCTTCCAACGCGGGCTATCCGGTCCCTTTGAGCGTAGCGGGTACCGACGAGACCCTTGTCGGCAGGATTCGAAGAGATCCTTCGGTTGAAAACGGTTTGGCCATGTGGGTGGTAGCGGACAATATCCGCAAAGGCGCCGCAACAAACGCCGTCCAGATTGCGGAAATCCTGATGAGACGCGGCCGGCTGTAGCTGAAGATGCGAATCATTGCGGGCGCTTTTCGCGGACGGCTGCTGCATGCCCCAAAGGGCAAAAGGATTCGCCCGACCATCGACAAGGTTCGGGAATCGATCTTTAATATCATTGCAGCGGAAGTTGCCGATGCGAAGGTGCTGGACCTGTTTGCCGGGACCGGGGCAATGGGACTGGAGGCGCTTAGCCGCGGGGCGCAGTTTTGTTGCTTTGTGGACCAGGGGGACGAAGCTGTACGGCTGATCCGGGAAAATGTCCAATTGTGCGGAGCGCAGGAAAGGTCGCGCATCATTTCGGGATCGGCCGCTTCGGCAATCCGGCGTTTGGGCTCGGAAAATGAGCAGTTCGATATCATCTTCCTGGACCCGCCATACGGGAAAGGATTCATCGAAAAAAACCTCCAAATCATTGGGGACGTTGCTCAAAACGATGCGCTGGTCATCGCCGAGCAGCACATAAAAGATGAGCCGCCAAAGGTTTCGGAAATATGGCAAAAAGATCGCGAACGCAGATACGGAGACACTCTGATCTCGGTTTACTCGAAGTTATGATTCCATAAGACCTGCAGGGTGGGCCAAGCGGAGCGCAGCCCGCCAAAACCGTTCAAGACAGGAGGCAAGATGTACAACATTGCGGTATATCCCGGCTCATTCGACCCTATTACGAACGGACACATCGACCTGCTGGAGCGCGCACTCAAAATCTTTGACAAGATCATCATCGCTATCGCCGCAAACCCCGGTAAAGACCCCCTGTTTTCTCCCGAGGAACGCATGGACATGATAAAGGTTTCCCTGACGGAACATCCGTTGAAAGACCGGGTGAAGGTGGACCTTTTCCATGGGTTGCTCGTCGACTATGTGCAATCGATTCCGGCCAGGGCCATCATAAGAGGCCTTCGGGCGATAAGCGACTTTGAATACGAATTTCAGATGGCGCTTATGAACCGGAAGTTGAACGCCGATATCGAAACGGCTTTCATAATGACGGGGATGCGCTGGATTTTCATCAGCTCCAGGATCATCAAGGAGGTCGTCATGTCCGGCGGAGATGTGTCGGGCCTCGTCCCTGTGAACGTCGAAGAAAGGCTGGTGGAAAAACTGGCGGGCGCGCAAAAAAACAGCCTTTACTAGATTGCGTTCCTCAACCATTGAATCGTAAGAGTGAAGAGTGAAAAAACAGAGACGCCGGGCGTCTCACGGACTCACTCAGTTCAATGGGACCTTCGTTACCCCTTGCTATGACACGCGAACAGGCTGACTTCTCTCCTTAATTACGCGCGCAACGCCACGATAACTGACTTCGGATACATCCGGAGTCTTGTTTACGGCGCTGATCGCCGAAGCCGGGAAGGAATGGCCGCAGAGCTCCTCCGTGATCGCTTTCACCTTACGGGTTGAAACACCTTGGACATTCATTGCAGCCATGGCGGAGCCCAGAGTCTTCTAGGGCCTCTGATAACACGCAAAAAGCTGGGCGGAAAATTGCCCCTGGCGATCCTGTGACACTCGCAGCTCCAGCTTCCTAACCCGTGTGATCAGTGATCGCTTGTAATAGCCGGACCGTTAGCCAGGCCTGCTTAATGAACGCTCACCCTTTGCAGCCCCCGGTGCATCGGTCATTTCCTGCTCAAGAATCTCCTGCATTACCTCTCGTACTATCTTTTTGAGTATCTCTTTTTCATCGTCAAAAAGGGCTTTCATATCTGCAAAATTGCGCTTAAACTCATTTTAGGTCATGGCATTCTCCCTTCTTGGGTGGGAATTGTTTGGCGACAAAACCCTATGCCATGACCGCTTTTTTGGGAATCATTCTTTTTTGCAGAACTTACTGCACATTACCGTCTCTGGACAGTTGGTAAGTGAAAAGACGCGAAAACTGCTGGGCTATTAGCGGTGATTGCGGGCAAGGGATGGAAGCAAGAGAGAGGTAAGATGAATATCGTTGCGATATTGATACTATTAGTTTTGTTGATAGCTGTAGTTGTTGCCGAATTTCGTATTTGGAAAGGCAAACGTACGCTAGTCAGTACATATTCTTATCGCCGCATCTTTAGATTTGGTCTAATAACAGTATTTATAGGTGTCTGTATAGCACTTGTAACCTATTATTTCACAGGCTCATTTGATGCATTCATTACCATCACCGTTATGACAATTGTATTTGCCCTTGCAGGGGGTTTAAGAATCTTTCTAGTTCAGTATCATATCAAGTGTCGAGGCGGCAAAAAGGCAGATTGACCCCAGAATGTCTATGCCGGTGTTAACGTGCAGTTTCTTGAAATTTTGTCAAATATATCGGACTATGTCGCTGTTTTTTCTCTGCGTTTTTCTCAGCGATCTCTGCGCCCTCTGCGGTGAATCGCTTTTCGTCTCACCCGCTTTTCATCTTTTTGCCGCTTCTGGTTGCCGTTTTGCAGGCCTAAATCTTCGCATGCTATACTGTTTTCGGATTGAGGGATTGAGGAATTGTGGAATGGAGGGATTCTGTCCGCCTGTTCCCCGCTCCCGGATTGAGGGATTCTGTTCACTGCTCACTGTTCACTATTCACTGCCCTCCGTTCACCTGAATTCAGCCTGTATTTACAGGAGTTGCACTGGCAACTCCCGGCTCTTTGAAAACAGAATATGACCCGTTCACCGCAGAGACGCAGAGTACGCAGAGGGAGCTATCCTCTTGGTTTCTCTCAAGTTAACGTGCAGTTTCTTGAAATCTTGCCAAGCATATCGGGCTAAGCCGCCATTTTTTTCTCTGCTCTTTTCTCAGCGTCCTCTGTGTTCTCTGTGTTCTCTGTGGTGAATGCTTTTAGTCTTTTGTCAAAGAACCCTATGAGCGAAAGCGAAGTCCTGACGCGACACTCTTCACTATTCACTCTTCACTATTCACTCTTCTTTTCGCTTCGCCTCTTCAATTAACTCCAGCAGAGATACGATCTTCTCTTTCGGTTTTCTGGCCGTAAACTCCTCCCACTTTTTCGGCGAAAGCATTTTCCTTAGGTATGATTCAACCGGGAAGAACGGCTGCCAGCAGATAACGATCCGATGACAGGGAAGCTCCCCGGCTTCCTGAAGGCAGTACGTGAAAGGCGCCTCTCCACCCAGCCTGGGGCACCTCATCCAAAGTTCTTCTCCCTGTTTCGAAGACTGCTCCCCGTTGTTCACGGCTTTGGAAAGCCTTCGATGGATTTCAGGGCACGCTGAATTTCCTCATCGGTCAGCTTATGCTGGGTGAGCTTTCCCGTGAGGAACGCATCGTAGGCGCCCAGATCTATTATTCCGTGACCGCTGAAATTGAACAGGATCACCTTTTCCTTTCCTTCCTGCTTAGCGCGCTCTGCTTCCTGAACCACAGCGGCTATTACGTGGTTGGTCTCCGGCGCCGGGATCACCCCTTCGGTCCTCGCCCATTTCACTCCGGCCGTGAAGGTCTCGATCTGGTCATAGGCCCTTGCCTCGACGATGCCCTCCTTTACAAGGTGTGAAACTATGGGGGCCATTCCGTGATACCTCAGCCCACCAGCGTGGATAGACTCGGGCAAAAAGTCGTGGCCAAGCGTGTGCATGGGTAGAAGAGGAGTGGTCATGGCCGTATCGCCGAAATCATACGCAAATGGGCCACGGGTAAGGGTCGGGCAGGAAGCGGGCTCGGCTGCGACGACGGATAACTTTTTGCCATGGATTTTGTCGCGCACGAAGGGAAGCGATAAACCGGCAAAGTTGCTGCCTCCGCCTGCGCACCCCATTACCACGTCGGGATATTCGCCTATTTTGGCAAGCTGCTTCTGGGCCTCGAGGCCGATAACGGTCTGATGGAGCAGCACGTGATTGAGAACACTGCCCAGAGAGTAACGGGAGTCCTTGTTGCCCACCGCGTCCTCGATGGCCTCGCTTATTGCAATTCCGAGGCTCCCCGGAGAGTCGGGATTTTCAGCCAGGATTTTTCGTCCCGCCGCCGTTCTGTCACTTGGACTCGGGATGCACTCGGTCCCCCAGGTGGCCATCATCAACCGGCGATAAGGCTTTTGCTCGAAGCTGATCCTCACCATGAAAACCCTGCACTCGAGGCCGAACATAGCGCAGGCCATACTGAGGGCGCTTCCCCATTGGCCGGCCCCGGTTTCAGTCGACAGCCGCTTAATGCCGAAAGCCTTGTTATAGTAGGCTTGGGCAATCGCTGTATTGGGCTTGTGGGAGCCGGGCGGACTTGCCCCTTCGTACTTGTAGTAAATCTTTACGGGGGCGCCCAGGGCCTTTTCGAAGTTGCGCGCGCGGATAAGCGGCGTGGGGCGCCATATAAGGTATTTTTCAAGTACCGGCTCCGGGATGTCTATCCAGCGCTCGGTGGAGACTTCCTGCTCGATCAGGTTCATGGGAAAGACAGGGGCAAGATCATCGGGACCAACCGGTTTACCCGTTCCGGGATGAAGCGGCGGACTCATCGGCGTGGGCATGTCGGCTAGAATATTGTACCATTGGGTCGGAATTTCATTGTCTGCCAGAACTACCTTTGTCTGCTCCATTTCTCTTTTTCTCCTTGCCTGTTGAATGTTGGAAACCAAGCGGCCCTAAAGACAAAAAAGGCCGTGGGGCTAAGGTTGTCAAAACCTGGCCCCACGGCCCTAATCTATGCGCAACGGGCTTATGTGGACAGGCTCATCGCAAAGCCTGCCACCACCATACCGGAGAAGAAATCTTAGAATTGGCCGCCACTATACATTCCTTTCAATACAAACTGCATCTTTAATACAGCAAAAAGCTCAATGTCAAGGAAGAATTGCTCGCGTATCCCCTGTTTATGAAGCCGCGAGATCGGCTAGCGTGTGAGCGCTTCGATCATCTCCCTTGGATGCTCCATATCCACTCTCCGCTCGATTTCCACGCCGGAGCTTATCTTCACGAATGTCGGAGCAGCCCTGACTTTCTCGTGTTCATTGAGCCAGGTCATGACTCCGGGATTCTTCTCCCATTCGATCGTAATGAAGTTAATTGAAGGAAATTGTTTCTGCGCTTCAAAAAAGTACGGCCGGGCAACTTTACAATCGCCGCATCCCACTATCCTGACCATGAGAAGGGTGTCGCCGTCGCGCGTTAGTACTTCTTTAAAGAACTGCTCGTCGGTTACGTCAGGATATGCAAATTCTTCTTCCTTTTCTTGTGTTGTCAGAATTTTTTCTTTGAAACTCGGGCTTCCTTCGGCGCATTCCTCACACGGACTTGTTGAAGGCAGTGATTCGACGTATCCGATCGCACTCAACGCCGCTGTTATTCCCTGCCCGGTAGCGACACCGATCTGCTTGAACGGAACGTTGGTTACGTCTCCGACTGCCCACACGCCGGGGGCGGATGTTTCACCGAGCACCCCCACCGTAATTTCACCATATTGATTGGTGTCAACGTGGCCGATGAATGGCTGAGAATTGACCGTGGCGCCGATGCTGGGGAATACGCCGTCAACATGCAATTCCCATTGCTTGCCGGTTTTCATGTCCTTGAGCTTGATTCCTGCCACCGCAACGCTGCCGCTGATTTCGAGCACCTCGGTGTTTCTGATGACTTTCACGTTGGGAAGGTTCGTAACTCGCTGCCTGAGATCGGGGTTTCCTGTGAAATCATCGGTGACTATAACCGCAATCACTTCTTTGGCGTACTTGGTGAGCGTAAGGATATTCTCCAGGGCCGTATTGCCGCCGCCAACGACCGCAACCCTGTCGTCTTTGAAGAACGGAGCATCGCAGGTCCCGCAGAAGGCGATACCTTTGCCTTGCAGTTCTTTGGCGCCCGGGACGGGGAGATTCTTGCGCGTCGCGCCTGTTGCAATGATGATCGCCTTTGTGAAAAACACCATGTCCCCATTAGTTGTCTGCGCAGTAAGCCTGTACATTTTACCCGCCGCTTCGGCAACGGAGACGATGGAACCCTTCACCATAGAGAGGTATTCGGGGAATTTTCTTTGCAGGTTTTCAAAGAATGCGAGCATACTTTCCTGGAAGGTTTTACCCGATACGGTTGGAATAAACGGCCAATTAGTGATCTCGGGAGTATCGTTTATCTGGCCTCCAACCTCGGGGCCGACGGCAATCACATTAAGATGGGCTTCCAGCAAATACACCAGCGCGGACAATCCTGCCGGTCCCAATCCGATGACCGCAACGTCGTACATCTTTTTCTTCGTCATATTTTCCATTCCCTGTCCCCTTTCCACAGCAAAATTCCATATCTTTCACGCGAAGTCGCGAAGCCGCGAACAAAGAGAAGCAGGAGAAAAGCGATAACGCTCAAGGAGCAGATAAACGAAGTTTGAAGTGCGAAGAGCGAAGCGGCCTCCCGCTACCGCCTGCGCAACTTCCCGGTAACGCATTTAACCTGCTTCCTCTTCTCGTCTTCGCGGCTTCGCGTGCAAACTGTCCAGGTATGCGTTTACCGAAAGACCCGGAATTCCGCCCGCGCAAATCATTCTATCAGACGGCAAGGCTTCCCGGGTGCTGGATTTTCCTCCACCTGGCCGAAAAGAACCCATCCACATCGTGTTTTTGAGGCCAGGAACGGAAGTAAGGTCCCGATACCATCTCCCGGCAGGCCTCAGGCAGATTCTCGGCCGCCGGTTCGAGTGCAAGTTCCGGATTTGATTCGCTCAGGAGCCGTACGACTGACTCATTTTCGTCTGCCAGAACCGTGCACGTTGCATAGACGAGCACACCGCCTGGTTTCAAAAACTGCGCGGCATGGGGGAGCAGCTCTTTCTGGAGCTGGGACAGCCGGTAGGGATCTTTTATGTGCCTGCGCCACTTGATGTCCGGCTTTCGCCGCATCGTCCCGAGCCCGGTGCATGGGGCGTCAAGCAAAACCCGGTCAAAAAGGCCTATGGATTGCGGCCGCAGCATCGATATGTCCTCGGCAAGCGTGCGGATTATCGTTACCCCCTGCCTGTGGGCGTTTTTCTGCAGCTCTTCCAGTTTCCAGGCCGATTTGTCAATCGAGAGCACTTCACCTTCGTTTTTCATCAGAATGGCAATGTGGGTCGACTTAACGCCCAATCCGGAGCAAAGATCGAGGACCCTCTCGCCCCGCGTTGGAGCTAGCAGGTGGGAGACTATCTGAGAAGCTTCATCCTGCGGCTGTATCCAGCCTTCCCGGAAAGCGGCGGTCCCGGCCATGTCCCGCCTTGGCGCCGGTACGCGCAGTGCCTGTTCAAGCCAGGGTGAAGGCGCTGTACCTATTCCCTCGGCCTCCAAAGATTCGATTACCGCAGCGCGCGCAGCCTTAATTGTATTGACCCGGAAAACCGCCGGGGCGATCCGGTTGTTGGACTCACAGAAAAGCGCGGCCTCCTCGGAGCCGAGTTCATCGATTAGCTTGCCTGCAAGCCAAACCGGGTGTGATGTCATCACCGCTGTGTAAAACACCGGGTCCTTCTGCCGGTCCGGCCAGTTCCACTTGCCGCCTTTTCTCACACACTCGCGCAAAATTGCGTTTATGAACTTTATAACATGGGGCGGCTGGCTCGTTTTGGCGATCTCAACCGTATCGTTTACGGCTGCGTGGTCAGGTATGCGGTCGAGAAACAAAATCTGGTAGAGGGCCAGCCGGAGCAGGACCCTTACAGCCTGGGCAATCTTGTCGGGCCTCGTCCTGCTAAGCTCGTTAATGTGCCAGTCGAGGCGGCCCTGCCAACGCACGACACCGTACACAAGCTCGGTCAGAAGCGCCCGGTCGCGCTCGTCAAGTCCGGAGTGGCGCTCCAGGGCGGTACGGATCAGGCGGTCAGGGTGGGAAGCCTTCTGCTCCAGGTGCAGCAAAATCTGGTAAGCCAAAATTCGTGATGTGACCATTTTATTTTTGTCTCAAAGAGCAGACTTCCCTGAGAACGGATTCGACCCGATCGAGAGCGACCCGGGTGTTGAGGCATGGTCCGAAGGGGCGCTGGTTGAAAATGCCATAAACGGGCAGTGGAGTGGTATCCTGTATCCCGCTGGTGAGGTCTCTTTCGCACGCAACTGCTATGATGAGGTCGGGACGTGTCTCTATGACTATTCGGCGCGCTATGGTCCCCCCCGTGGCAACCGCCATTTTCACGCCATATTTTCCGGTAAGCTCCAGGAGGTCCTTTATGGTGCATTTACCACAGCCCTTACAATTCTCCACCCGGTGCGTGATCTTGACCTGGCAGTCCTTATCCTGAAGACAGTGCGGCATGAGGAGCAGTATGGTCCTCGGCGGCTTTCCATTACGGCACTGAGCCAGGACAAGCTCGTTGTTTACCGCGACAAAGGCATGCTGGACCTGTTCGCGGCGAAAGCCGGCCAGCTTGCCGACACCGACAAGGACCGGCAGAAGGAGCTTGATCGCGATGCTGCGGAGCTTTCGTGAAAAAGGAACATCATGGCCCAGCGCGAAAACGGCGACCAGCAGCCCGAGGCTTCCAAGCAGCACGGCCCCGGCAAGTGCTGTAACAATCGCCATTATCAGCGGAAGGTGGACCGAAATGCGGGCAAAACCGTAATAAGGGACTACGTAAAGCAGGACCAGGACGGCTGAGGCAATGACTCCTAAAAGGACGACAAGAGAGATTATTATCCGCTTTTCAGAACCACTGGCAGGCGGGTTGAAATCAAGAAAGGCTACTTTTGGGGGTGATTGGGTCTGCTTTTCCACGTAAGTCATCCCAGAAATGAGCCTGCCGGTATCGGCCTGCCAAGTGTGAATTCGTGCGCAGGCATACGCCGCTGGCCCTCCATTTGAAGCTCCCCGATAGACAGAGGCTTCCCGCAGCCTCCAGCAACCACCAGACCGGATTCCGCCACGCCGACGACCTCACCGGGAGATCCGGTTGCGGTCCAGGGAAATGAGGCGGCCCGGAAGCACTTGACCCTTTTCCCCCCCAGGTCGAACCACGCACCCGGGGCCGGATCAAACGCCCGAATCTGATTTATAATATCTTTTGCCGGAGAATTCCAATCAATCCGAAGCTCGCGCTTTTCGATTGGAGGTGCGTAAGTAGCCAGACTTTCGTCCTGAATCCGGGGCGCAAGCCCTCCGGCCGTCCAGTCACGCAGTGTCTCGACCAAAAGCCCCGCTCCCTCTTCGGCAAGACTCTGATAAACCTTTCCGAAGGTATCCTCGGGGCCTATCACAACTTTTTTTTGCGAAAGCACCGGTCCAGTGTCCATCCCGGCATCCAGAAGCATTATCGAGATTCCCGTTTCGCTATCGCCCGAGAGTATAGCGCGTTGGATGGGCGCCGCCCCCCTGTACTTCGGCAAAAGAGAGCCGTGGACGTTCAGAGTTCCAAGGGCAAAGATGTCCAGGAAAGCCTGGGGAAGAATCTGACCGAAAGCCACCACCACGGCACATTGAGCACCGTAGGAACGGATCTTTTCGATAACCTCCCCGCCACGGATGCGTTCGGGCTGATAAACGGGAACCCCTGCCTTATTCGCCAATATTTTGACAAACGGCTCGCAGATTTTCCGGCCCCTGCCGCTCGGGCGGTCGGGCTGGGTGACCACAAGGCAGATATCGGCTTCGCAATCCAGCAGCTTGCGCAGGCACGGCACGGCAAATTCAGGAGTTCCAAGAAAGACGAGTCGAGGCAGAGGAGCAGCTATTCCCTATCCTCCTTAGACTTCTTTTTCCATTTTCTTTTGAAAATGTCCCTGGCAATCGGGCTTATATGGTCGATGAACAATTTTCCTTCGAGGTGATCCATTTCATGCTGGAGAGCAATCGCGAGCAGGCCTGAGGCCGCTATTTCGATCTTTTTGCCATCGCGTTCCAGCCCGCACACAACGATTTCTTCGTGCCGCTTTACGTTAGCAAAAAAATCAGGCACGCTAAGGCAGCCCTCCTCGAACGTTATCTCGCCTCGCGCACTTACAAGCTCCGGATTTATGAGCACGATCAGCCCGTATCCACATTCCTCTCGCTTAATATCGACTATGAGCAGCCTAAGCGGGCGGCCCACCTGGGTTGCCGCAAGTCCGATTCCAGGCGCGTCATACATAGTATCGATCATGTCGTCTATGAGACACTGAATGCCGTTATCGATAATGTCGACGCACCGGGCCTTTTCGCGCAACACCGGGTCAGGATAGGTGCAGATGGTAAGCAAAGCCACTTAAACTTTCCTTAAGTTAAAATAGAAGGCAATCGGTAAAGCAAGCCTCTTGCAGACGCCTCGAAGCTTCAGGCCCGATCGTTACAGGGCGGCGGCTGCTCCGGACGCCTTTCCATGAGGTTTTTAATTGTAAATTGTTGAACCACTATTTTCAACGCTTAAACACTGCCGAACCACGAAGGACACGAAGCCTGCCCCGGCGAAAGCCGGGTAGTACAAAGGGAGCGGGAGAAGCTTTCGAATACACATATCCTGCATAAGATGCCCGGATGCCCGGGCAACCATTTTACCCGGCATGTGCGGCACGAATTGTGCTTGTCTCTCGTCAGTCTGTGGCGGCAAGGGCTACTTCTGTTCTTACCGCAGGTGAGAGTTAGCCTTGCCACGAGCGCACCTTTCGCGCGATTGACTTCGCCCAACTGCCCGGCCCATCGCCCACCGCGTGGGACTGGCGCAAAAAAGGAGTCCCTGGTGAAATACCGCAATGGCTCTGAGGAAAATCCGCAAATCAGCGTCATTATTCCCGCCAAGAACGAGGCGCAGGGAATCGAATCGATACTCGGCAGAGTCCGCGAAGCCCTGGACGAAACCGGCCGCACCTATGAAATCATTGTGGTAGACGACGGATCTTCCGACGAAACCGCTCAGAGAGCTCATGAAGCCGGCGCCATAGTCCTTTGCCATCCGTATAACATTGGAAACGGCGCGGCGATAAAAACCGGTATCCGGTATGCGAGGGGTTTCAGCCTTGTAATGCTCGACGCCGACGGCCAGCACCCGCCCGAAAAGATTCCCGCTCTGCTGAAAATGCTCGACAAATATCATATGGTCGTAGGGGCGCGCACATCGGATTCGGAAACGAGTTTTCATCGAAACCTGGCAAACAGGATTTACAACCGGTTTGCCTCATACGTATGCGGCCGCCCCATCGCCGACCTCACCTCCGGCTTTCGAGCGATCAGGGCCGGCGCCGCAAAAGAGTTCGTCGTACTTTTGCCCAACACCTTTTCCTACCCTACGACGATAACACTGGCCACAGTGCGCTCAGGCTACAGCCTCACTTACGTTCCGATAACGAGCCCGAAGCGCGCAGCGGGCACCAAGAGCAAAATCAAGCTCCTGAGGGACGGGTCGCGCTTCTTCCTGATCATTTTCAAAATAACGACACTCTTTTCGCCCATGAAGATCTTTCTTCCGGCCAGCATCTTTACCTTTCTGGTTGGAGTCGCCTATGGTCTCTTTAAAATTTTTATGTTAGACGGCCGTTACGGCCCGACCTCCCAATTACTGATCGTATTCTCCGCGCTGATCTTTTTCATCGGGTTGGTGTCCGAACAGATCACCCAACTGAGATTCGACCGCAGCATCCCGTTTGCCGGCGAACGGCTAAAGAGGTATACGGGCCCGGAGAGGCGGAAGGAACCAGGGGAGATCAAAGAAGAGAGCGTGGTAACGGAATTTGCGCTGACAGCTCGGACGTCATCCAAACATTGAGGCCGCCTATTGAGTGGATATAAATGCGCTCCATACGAAAAATCTCTTCAATAGCAGTATTTCTGGCGTGTGTACTATTCCTGTACTTCTACGTCAGAAACAATCTTTCGGATTTCACGAAGATATCCGAAATCTCCGTGCCTTACGTATTGCTGATCGGCTGTGTCTGCCTGGCCATGCTGGTAGTAAACGGATTTTTCCTCAAAGTCCTTACCGTTAGTTTCGGCATAAATCTGCATTTTTTCGAATACTTCTCGATATCGATAATCACAAGCTTCGGCAATATTTTTTTGCCGATGAAAGGGGGATCAGGATTTAGGGCAGTTTATCTCAAGTCCCGCTACGGCTTCGATTATTCCTATTTTTTGTCCAGTCTTGCCGCAAACTATCTCGTCGTTTTCGGCGTAACTTCGGTCGTGGCACTGGGTTCTCTGACGCTTTTTTATATGCGCTCGGGGGCGTTCATTTTCCCCGCCGCCATGGTTTTCCTTGCTGTTGGCGCAGTGACTTCGTGGGCAGCCTTTTTCCCGCCGCACACCCTTGGATGGATTCCATCCGGATGGGCCCGGGAGCGGGCCAACCAGGTGTTGTCAGGATGGCACATCATGAGAAAAAGCAGGAAAACGGTTACGAATCTTTGCTCTCTGACCTTGCTCAACCTGTTTCTTGCCTCTGCCGGCACCTGGCTGGAATTTGCCGCATTCCATATGAAAGACCCTTATGGAAATGGAATTGGATTTCTGCAGGCCACCATCTTCACCGCAATAGGAAGTCTTTCTTTTCTTGTAAGCATCACGCCCGCCGCACTCGGAATAAAGGAGAGCCTGCTCATGTTCAGCTCGCGGTTTTTGGGGATCACACCCGCGCAGGCTCTTGCCGTCTCGCTCCTCGACCGGTCCGTAAATGTCGTGGTTCTCTGCCTGTTTTTCAGCTTCGCCTCAATCTATATCAATAAGAAGTTCAAAATAAAAAAAGTCGCAGAGGCTGTCCCTGAGCACATCGAGCCCTTGACCGGCATGCACCGGGAAGAACTGACGCCCCAGTCGTGATTGCCGCCATGAGAGTCTCCGCCACACCCTGACGTGGAGATGAACCGCCATCCGGATGCTTTATCCCGGCGTTCAATGTCGAACATACGCAGTATAATTTCTTGATTCTCGCCGTTCCATGGATTACAGTACTACAATCAAGGGATAACCTAACCACCAGGAGATACCGATGGGACAGGACATCCGCGAAATCGAGATCCACAAAATCAGCCCAAACCTGCGAATCATCTGCACGGCCGAATGCGTTGAAGAGATTGAGCAAGGCATTAAGCGCCACGGCCTACTGGAACCGATCCACGTTTGTTTTATCCACGATTCATTTCGAATCCTCGATGGAGAAAAGCGCTGGAGAGCTTTCAAGAGGCTCGGAATGAAGAAAATTCAGGCCGTAATTGCCTAAGCTGTATTCCTGAGAGTCGAAATAGAGTTATGGATCTGCTCCGGCCTTACCGGGCCTGACAATTGGGCGTAGCCTTATTATCTTAGCGGCCGGCCTGCTGAGGTTTTACATGCAGGCAGCTTCCCTGGCATTGAGAAGAGTTGCATTCTCTATTTTGCTCGCCGATTGCTCTCAATCGGTTCCCGCCTGACCGGTGAAATCTAATACGAGTCGATTCCTCGTAAGACAGACTTATGATTATATATAAGATAGAAAAATTCCCTCCTCGGACAAAATAAACTCCACGGACACAGTCGGCAAAGGAGGTGCGGGGAGAAAAAATCAACTACCTTTATCCGCTCCGCTCAACCCGCTCCAGCCCACCGCGTCACAGCGTTCTCGCCTATCGGAAGCGAGGTGCGCCGGCAGCGGGCGGGCCTGATGCAATCTTGCCAAAGAGCAACCGGATGGTTACTGTTCGCTATCTAATTTGAAAAAGACAAGAGCGTGGGGAATGGAGGACATTGAGCCCCCGGCCCCCTCCCGCCCGGCGGAGCCTCGAGACTGATGCAGGGGTGCGCGAGATCGTTCTCCCACCTCGTGAAACGTCGAATTTGACAGTGGCCTGGTAAGAATAAACCATATCCAAAATTCTGTAGTTTCAGTTAATCAGGGTTAAGGGAGGGGAAGTCGTAAATGCACTTCGTCGTTTCTCTCAAACAAGTACCCGACACTGCGGAAGTAAAAATTGATCCTGAGACGAATACCCTGGTTCGATCCGGCGTGGAGTCCATCGCCAATCCTTACGATTTGGTGGCCCTGGAAGAAGCCGTACGCCTCAAGGAAAGATACGGCGGTAAGGTTACAGTTATCTGCATGGGACCGCCTCAGGCGGAATCAGCCCTACGGCAGGCGCTCTCATTGGGTGCAGATGATGTCGTTCTGCTTTCGGACCGCTCTTTCGCCGGCGCCGATACATTGGCTACCAGCTACACTCTTTCCAGGGCGATAGAAGCCTTGGGGCGGGAACATCCCGTTGACATGGCGCTGTGCGGCAAACAAGCCATTGACGGAGATACGGCTCAAACGGGACCGGGCATTGCAACGAGGCTCAATTTCACCCAGTTCACCTATGTGGTGGATGTGGAATGGATCGATCCTGAAAAGAAGCGCGTGCAGGTCAGGCGCAAGGTTGAGGGGGGGTTCGAAGTCATTAACGGCCCTCTTCCGGCCCTGTTGACGGTGGAATTGGAACTTGCAAAACCCAGGAGGGCATCATTGCCGATGCTCATCGATTCTCTGCGCACACCCTTAAAGGTGTGGGATGCCAAATCCATTGATGCCTCCCCCGAACTTCTCGGCATTAAGGGTTCCCCGACCTGGGTAAGGGCCATAGCCGCGCCGCAGGTTCACAGGGCGGGGCCTAAGTGGGACGCTTCACAAGGAGTTCCTGAGGCGGTATCGGAGGCGCTCGATGCATTGTTTAGCGACGAAGATTTTGCGGCAAAATTTCGGAAAGGATGGGAGGCCTGATAAATAATGGCCAAGAACACACGTGGAATTGAAGTTGCCGAAATTATACCGGATAAATGCATCGCCTGTCAGATATGTATTGGAGAATGCCCCGTCGGCGCAATCGAGCTGAGTCCAGATGGCGTTGCGCTGATAAACCCGGAAGTATGCGTTGGGTGCGGCAAATGCTTTGAGAGTTGCCCGGTAAACGCAGTCAAATTTGAGAAGAAGAAACGCAAAAAACTTCCGAAAGAAGAGCGGGGCGTGCCCGTTGGTGCGCTGTCGGACTATCAGGGTGTGGGGGTCTTCATCGAGACCGTAGATGGCCGCGGTGCTCCGGTATCATGGGAGCTGGTCGGCAAAGCCAGGGAGCTGGCGCAGCAACTGGACGCCAAGGTCCTGGGACTGCTGCTCGGAAAAAATGTCGACCGGGTAGCCGATGAAGCAATTGCCTACGGTTGCGACGAGGTACACGTAGTAGATGACCCGCTGCTCGCCCATTATCTATCGGTAACGTACGGCAAGGCCCTCTCCGATCTCTGCGACAAGCTTCGTCCGGCAATCGTTCTTATAGGCGCAACTGCTTTGGGAAGGGATCTTGCCGGGGTTGTGGCAACCCGGCTTAAAACGGGTTTGACTGCCGACTGCACCGGACTTTTCATTGAAAAGGAAACCGGACTGCTTCTCATGACCCGTCCGACTTTTGGCGGGAACATAATGGCCACCATTTTTTGCCAGCACCACCGTCCCCAGATGAGCTCGGTAAGGCCAAAGGTATTCAGAATTCCTGAGAAAGACCCTGGCAGAAAAGGCGTCGTTCAACATCACGACATGGAGGCGCCGGCCGTTGAACTTCCGTCCATTATTGAGTTTATCTCGACAGGATCAGATCTCGGCAGCACGGATATCGTCCGTTATCCGGCACTCGTAGTAGCCGGACGAGGCGCATGCGCCCCGTCCTCGATTCATCTTCTCGAAGAATTGGCCCAACTGGTCGGGGGAGTCATTGCCTGTTCAAGACCCGTGGTGGAATCGGGCCTTATGCCCTATGAAAGGCAGGTGGGGCAGACCGGGAAGACCGTCGCCCCAAGACTCTACATTGGCATAGGGGTATCAGGGGCCGTTCAACACCTCGTGGCCATTCAGGGCGCCGAGAAAATCGTGGCCATTAACTCCGACCCCAACGCACCTATTTTCAGGGTCGCCGATGTGGGTATAGTGGGCAACTATCTACAGATCGTTCCGGAGCTGATCGCCCAGTTGAAAAATAGAACGTCATCGCACAGTGAGCGCTAAACCTATGGATGAGATGTTCGATGTGGCAATCGTCGGCGCCGGGCCGGCAGGGATTTCGGCGGCCTGTGTTCTGGCGGATAAGGGTGCAAAGGTGGTCGTGCTGGAAAGAGGCGAGTACCCGGGCGCCAAGAACATGTTTGGCGGCGTACTCTATGGACACGGCCTCGAGCAGATAATTCCCGACTACGTTCAGAGAAATTGTCCGATTGAACGCAATATCGTGGAATCTCGAATTTTTTATCTGTCTGAAGACGCAGGCCTGAGTATTGCCTGCCGCGACCAGGTCTTTTTCGAACAAAGCCGCAACAATGCTTTTACGGTCGGCAGGGCTAAATTCGACCGCTGGTTTGCCGATCAGGCCGCCGCCAAAGGGGCTCTCATAGTGTGCGCGACCGTTGTGACCGATTTCCTGAGAGACGGCGCAGGCAGGATCATCGGCGTAAAGACGGACCGCGCTGAAGGTGACTTGCGCGCTAAAGTAGTTCTTCTGGCGGATGGCATCAACTCACCGCTGGCGGCGAAAACGGGATTCCGCTCCGAGGTCAGGCCCGGGAATGTGGCGCTGGCAGTCAAAGAACTGATTGAGATTCCTGAAGAAGTTATCGACGAGCGTTTTGGAGTATCCCAGAGAAACGGCATTACCACTGAAATCCTCGGGACCGTCACGTACGAAATGAATGGAGTTGCGTTTCTCTATACGAATAGAAATTCCATATCGATAGGCATAGGGGCCAATCTCGCCGACTTCGCCAGGCAAAAAGCCCGTCCATACGAGATGCTGGAAAGCCTGAAGAACCATCCCATGATTGCTCCTCTCATAAAGGATGGGAAATCGAAAGAATACCTTGCTCACTGGCTCCCGGAGGGCGGTTACAATACCGTGCCCCAACTGTGCGGGGACGGCTTCCTTATTGCCGGGGATTCAGCCATGTTGTTCAATGCGCTGCACCGGGAAGGATCAAACCTCGCCATGACTTCCGGCAGACTTGCCGCTGAAACTATACTGGAGGCACTGGAACACAACGATTTCAGCGCCATGGGTCTGCAAGGCTATGTTAAGCGGATGCAGGGGTCCTACGTACTCAAGGACTTGAAAAAATACCGGAGGTTTCCCTCGTTTCTGGAAACCCACACAGAACTTTTCACCAGTCTTCCCAGGGCAACAAGTATCGCAGTCCGGCAGATGCTGATGGTAAATGGAGTTCCTAAGAAAGCGAAGCAACGCGAGGCCTGGAAGGCAATCCGCGGGCAAGTCTCACCGTTCCGCTTATTGCGCCTTGCATGGGACGCATGGAGAAGCGTTCGATGACCGTCAAAGTTGAGGACAAGCTGTTTCTGGATCGATTCAATGTGGATGAGGAATCACATCTGCGCCTGCTGGATGAGGGGGTGTGTTTTGACAAGTGTGAGGACCAGCCCTGTCTCTATATCTGCCCGGCCAATGTCTACAAATTGGAAAAAGACCGCATAAGCGTCAATTACGAAGGCTGCCTGGAATGCGGTTCCTGCCGGATCGGCTGCCCGCACTTCAACATCGAGTGGAGGTTTCCCCGCGGCGGATACGGCGTACGCCATAAGTTCGGTTAGTAAACGGCCGCAGTTGTTGACCCCTTACCTCGAACCCTTGAACTCGCCGCCTGCTCTGTCCGGCGGAACTTCTCCCGGAGTTGCCGCATGACTGACTGAACAGGTTCGAAAGCATAAACATGAAAAAGGCCCAAGGGATCACTTGAGCCTTAAAACTGAGAAGGTCAACTTTTGGTTGACTGTTGCGAGCACACTAGCAATTCTTCTTGGAAGAGTCTTTACGATCACGTTAAGATCGCGTTAAATAATCCCGCGGTTCGCCACCCGGTCCGGGCGAATCTGTAAACCAGCCGGCATCGGAGGTAGGTATGCGATCGGTAATACTCACGCTGCTTTTAGCCTTGACGCTGTTTGCGACCCAGAGCGCGCAGGCACAGGCGTCTCAAAAATCATCGGCGGATATCAAGCAGATCGATGATGCGCTTGCCGCCCTGGAGCCCAGGATCGGGCATTACCCTCCAAGTATTGACTCCGATCTTGAAAGAAAACAAATCGAAGGAAAGTACCGCAACCTGGTTCGAATCCTTGATGCGTCGATAAAGAAAAATCCGCACGATACGGAACTGCTCTTGCGCAGGGGAAAGCTCCACGTTATGGGACACAACATGGATGTCCCGGAGGCCTGGAAGAAGGCCGAAACCGACCTGAAAGAAGTAATCAGAAGCCAACCGGAAAATGAGGAAGCCCTTCTCGCTCTTGGGTCACTTTACGTTAACACTCACCCCAAATATGCCCCCATGGCCGAGAAGCTTTTCCTCAAGGCCCAGCTTGTCCACGGGACGGCCCCGCTGGAAGATGCCCATAGAGGACTGATGTTCGCTTATTATTATCAGGTTAAAATGGACCGGGCATTGGCCGAGGCCGAGCTTTTGTTGAAGTTGTCACCCGCCAACGAAACATATCGGAGACTTCGGGATATTATCGCAACAAAAGCCAATAAATAGAATCGCGGATCGAAGAGCTTCGATAAAGAATATAGCCGCCGATCTGAGCTGCGACCTCAAGCAGGGCACGGTGCGCAGGAATTGCTGACCGGAAGGATTCTTTTGGCATATCGGTTGGGAAACTGAAATAACATGTTGTCTTATTTTAGTTTTTGCTGAAAATCTAAAATAACGCTGCTCGGTGTCGGCTAAATTGAGCAAAAAACGGGAGACCGCGTGGTTAAGCTGATCCCGATTTTAGCTTAGACCGCCAGACCCCACAAAAAAGGGTTAGCCAATTAAGCTAACCATTTGAATTTTCTGGCGGGATGGAAGGGACTTGAACCCTCGGCCTCCGGCGTGACAGGGCGATTTCGATGAACACTTCACCCGTAAGTTATTGATTTGACTGAATGCAGGGTGATCGAAATTTATCAAAGATAGCGCTGGGACGCTCGCAAATCCGCACGCAAGATAGCGAAACAGGCAGGCAGGATGAGGTTGTTCCGACTTATGGTGAGCAGTCCGTATTTGATCTGGCGGCCGCTCATGCATTCGGCATCATTCGCAACCATACTTTTGTGGATGGCAACGAGCCCACGGGGTTTCTTGCCGCCTATGTCTTTCTTGGTCTCAATGGATGGGAATTGATGTCATCGGAAGCAGAAGCCGTAGCCGCTGTGCTTGCTTTGGCAAAAGGTGAAATGGACGAAGCCGGTTTTGCCGACTGGCTTAAGACCAAGTCCGCCGTTAGGGTCCAGCCCGATTGAAAGAAGGAAGGTCCCATGGTCGAAGAGAAAATGGTATTTTAGGACGTCCCTTTTCTTTTCATCGTCGAGGCCCTGGAAAAGGGCGAGGATTTTCTCGGTGAGCAGGTCGGTTTCGCCTGGCGGGGGCGACATTTAATGGAATACTATCGATAAACACCACTTCTACTCCCGACCCGCAGCACAAGAATCGTGAGTTCCGCATTGCGTAGCGCATAAATGATTCTGTAGACGCCCACTCGTATCCGCCTCAGTCCCTTCCAGCGGCCTTTAAGCTGTTTCCCCTTCAGCGGATCGGCGGCCAGCCTATCAACCGCATCAACGATCCGCATTCGGTCAGACTTAGGAATTTCCGCTACATCTTTTAACGCCCGGCTATCCCATTTAATCGACCAGGCCAAGGGCACGCTTTGCATCCTCGTGGTCTATGAGCTTCGCATCAGGGTCCGCCAATCGCTCCAGTGCAACATCGTAGTCTGCGATTTCTTCCACATAATGGCGGATGGCTTCTCTAATAACCCAACCCTTTGACCTGTCCAAAGAGCGTGCGACCTCTTCGAGCTTCTTTTCCGTCTCAGCATCAAGCCTCACTGATAAGGACATACTCAGCCTCCGTCATACAATGTACTACATTGTAACTATACTACTAATCGGCAATCACCAAACATAAAAAAAGGGTCCAGCGTGATTGACTGGACCCTGATGTTTTCTGGCGGGGTGGAAGGGACTTGAACCCTCGGCCTCCGGCGTGACAGGCCGGCGTTATAACCAACTTAACTACCACCCCTGAAATAAATAGGCGGAACAGGGCTCGAACCTGTGACCCCCGGCTTGTAAGGCCGATGCTCTCCCAGCTGAGCTACCCGCCCAAAATCCCTGCCCCCCTTTACAAAAGAGGGAGGGACAGGCTCACTGCCCCTTACGTCCCGGAACTTTCTCTTTTAGTTTAGCCGGTCAAAATTGTCAAGGCCCTTTCGGGCCCCCGCATCAGTGCGCCCGAATCTCGTCCGCCGAGGGTTCCTTTGGCAGGATAACCGGAGCGGAGGCTTCAGGCTCCTTGAACAGCTTGCTCGCTTCCTTGGGCGCCAGCGCCAGTCTCAGCACGTCGTCCATGTGCGTCAGAAGCTCGATGTTTATCTCTTCGAGAATCTTTGCCGGAATCTCCTTGAGGTCCTTGGCGTTGTCCTTCGGAACAAGGACGGTCTTGATCAGGGCGCGATGTGCGGCAAGAATTTTTTCCTTCAACCCTCCAATCGGGAGGACTCGGCCCCTTAGAGTGATCTCGCCCGTCATGGCGACATCGCTTCGGACCGGAATTTTGCTGAGCGCGGAAACAATCGAGGTCGCCATCGTGATGCCCGCAGACGGGCCGTCCTTGGGAATGGCCCCTTCAGGGACATGGACGTGTATATCGAAGTTCCGGTGGAAATCAGGATCGAGCCCGAGCTGTTCTGCGCGCGACCTCACGTAGCTCAGAGCCGCCTGCGCCGACTCCTGCATGACCTCGCCAAGTTTCCCGGTGATCATCACCTTGCCCTTGCCCGGCATGATCACGGTTTCAATCCCGAGAATGTCACCCCCGAATTCAGTCCAGGCAAGACCCATCGCGAGGCCGATCTCATCTTGTTCCTCGGCGCGCCCGTAGTGAAATTTCGGAATCCCGAGAAACTCCTGGATAACACTTTCACTAATCTCCACTCTGGTTTCAGGCCCGTTGCGGACCACTTCCTTGGCCACCTTGCGGCAGACCGAGCCGATTTCCCGCTCCATGTTCCGCACTCCGGCTTCCTTGGTGTAGTGGCGGATTATGTAGAGCAGAATTTCGTCTCCGAAGTCGATGTTGTCCGAGCTTATGCCGTTTGCCGTTGACTGTTTCTTGATAAGAAAGTTCCGGGCGATGTTTAGCTTGTCGTATTCAGTGTAGCCGGCAAGCTGGATAATCTCCATCCTGTCTCGAAGCGGAGGAGGAATGGAGTGCAAAGTGTTGGCAGTCGTTATGAAGAAAACCTCAGAGAGGTCATAATCCAGATCGAGATAATGGTCATTGAAGGCAAAATTCTGCTCGGGGTCGAGTACTTCGAGCAGGGCCGCCGAAGGATCGCCACGAAAATCCATACTCATCTTGTCGATTTCATCGAGGCAGAATACCGGGTTGTTGCTCTTGACCTTCTTAAGGGACTGGATGATCTTTCCCGGCAGCGCGCCTATGTAAGTGCGCCTGTGGCCCCGGATTTCAGCCTCATCGCGCACGCCCCCAAGTGAGAGCCGGATGAAGTTGCGGTTCATCGCCCTTGCAATCGAGCGCGCAAGCGATGTCTTGCCGACCCCGGGAGGTCCCACGAAGCAGAGGATAGGGCCTTTGATTTTCTTAACGAGCGCCTGCACTGCGAGGTACTCGATAATGCGTTCCTTGGGTTTTTCCAGGCCGTAATGGTCTTCGTCAAGGATCCGGGTGGCTTCGTCTATATCTATCTTGTCCTTGGTCTTTTCATACCAGGGGAGCGAAAGTATCCAGTCGATATAGTTGCGCACCACTGTCGCCTCGGCGCTCATCGGAGACATCAGCTTGAGTTTTTTGAACTCGCCGCGGACCTTGGCCGCCGCTTCCTGGGAAAGTTTCTTCCTCTTGATGCGTTTTTCAATCTCTTCGAGCTCGGACTTGAAATCGTCCTTTTCGCCCATCTCTTTTTGAATGGCCCGCATCTGTTCGTTGAGATAGTACTCGCGCTGGGTCTTCTCCATCTGCTTTTTGACCCGGCCCTTGATGCGCTCCTCGGTCTGGATGATCTCGATTTCCGATCTGATGTGCCCGAAGAGCTTTTCGATGCGCTGTGAAACGCTCAGGGTCTCGAGCAGCTTTTGTTTGACATCCAGCTTGAAGGGCATGTAGGAAGCAACGGTATCGGCCAGGCGGGACACATTCTCGACCGCCGCAACCGCGTCCAGGATTTCCTGGGTGATTTTCTTGTTGTGCTTCGAATAAGCTTCAAAGGAGGACCTGACGCCTCGCATAAGAGCTTCGACTTCGACGGATTTTTCCTCCGTCTCCTCGAGCCCCTCAAGTTGTGCCGTGAAATGCTCGGGGTTGGGAACAAAACTGATGATCCTGGCCCGGTAATCACCCTCTACAAGCACCTTTACAGTGCCGTCGGGCAGACGCAGAATCTGCAGGATGTTTGCCACAGTGCCCACGCGATAGATATCACCTTCGCCCGGGGTGTCGGTTTTGGCCTTTGTCTGGGCAGCAAGAAAAATCTTTTTGTCCGATCCCATCGCCTTCTCAAGGGCGTTGACTGACTTGTCACGCCCCACGAAAAGTGGAACCACCATCGACGGGAATACGACTATGTCTCTCAGAGGCAAAAGAGGCATGATAAAAGTATTGTATTGCTGACCTTCTTTAGTACGAGTCAATTTAAACATGTTGCCGGTTGTTCTCCTGGTCTGTTCGAATTTCCCAATGAAATGTCTTGACGCAACCAGAGGGCAAATCGGGAAATTCTTTTATTCGGGCAGCCAATCGGCGGCCTTCCCTGTAAACCGATGGTTTCAGGCAGACTCCTTGTCCTCGCCCCGGTACAGGAGCAGAGGCTGCGCACTCTTTGTAAGCACGTCCTCGTTTATGATGCACTCCTGAATCTCGGGATGGGACGGCAGATCGTACATTATGTCCAGCATGATGTTTTCCATGATGGACCGCAGGCCACGCGCTCCGGACTTGCGCCTTATGGCTTCCTTGGAGATCGTTCTCAAGACGCCGTCAGTAAAGCGCAACCGCACGTTTTCCAGATCGAACAGTTTCTTGTACTGCTTGACCAGAGCGTTTTTAGGCTCTGTAAGGATACTTACCAGCTCGTCTTCCGTGAGTTCGCTCAGGGTCGCGATGACCGGTAGCCGTCCGACAAACTCCGGAATCATCCCGAACTTGAGCAGGTCTTCGGGCTGCACGTGCCGCAGCACCTCACCGATGCTCTTTTCTTCCTTGCTCCGGATTTCGGCTCCGAACCCCATGCCCTTCACCCCGATCCGGCTTTGAATGATGGTCTCCAGGTAATTGAAAGCCCCGCCGCAGATAAAAAGAATGTTCGTGGTGTCGATCTTTATGAACTCCTGCTGCGGATGTTTACGGCCGCCCTTGGGAGGAACGTTGGCTACGGTGCCTTCCAGGATTTTCAGAAGCGCCTGCTGTACGCCTTCTCCCGAGACGTCGCGAGTAATCGAAGGGCTGTCTGATTTCTTGGCGATCTTGTCGATTTCGTCAATATAGACTATTCCCCGGGACGCCTTCTCGATATCGTAGTCGGCCGCCTGGATCAGACTTACCAGTATATTTTCCACGTCTTCGCCAACATAACCCGCCTCCGTAAGCGTGGTTGCGTCGGCTATCGTGAAGGGCACGTTCAGAATGCGGGCCAGTGTTTGCGCTAAAAGGGTCTTGCCCGAACCGGTCGGCCCGATCATCAGGATGTTGCTCTTCTGAAGCTCGACATCGTTTTTGTCGATCTTGAGCTCGATACGCTTGTAATGGTTGTGAACGGCAACCGAAAGGACCTTCTTCGCTCTTTCCTGGCCTATTACGTACTGATCCAAAACACTTTTTATTTCAACGGGCTTTGGAATCTGCGTGGCACGTGCAGCCCCTTCTCTCTCATATTCCTCGGCAATGATGTCATTGCAGAGCTCCACACATTCATCGCAGATATAAACCGTAGGACCGGCAATGAGTTTCTTGACCTCGTCCTGGCTTTTTCCACAGAAGGAGCATCTAAGCTCGCCGCCTCGGTCGTCACGCTTTCTAGCCATTAAAATTCCTCCTTGGCCCGTACCTTTCTGATGATACTTAAAACCAATATCGGGTGGATCCTGATATATTGTTAATCAAATTTTCGTGCTCACTGGACCGGTAAGCCACCTCATTATAACCATAAGATCGGAATTAAGCTACTTCAAATTAAGCTCTGTAAGCATTACAGCCATTTGACGCAGGTCCCGCCGCTCCGGCGCCAATCGATCGGCACGAGGTGAAGAGGTAACCCGTCATACGGAAAAGGTCAAGGGAAGCAGGGAAAAGGCAACTGGAAGGCTTTTTGCCTTGCTGCTTTTCAGGGCTCCCCCAGTTTTTCATCCCGGCTCAACCGGGTAGGTTTATTACTATTTTGCCAGCTATAGTAAACTGCACCGTCTCTGGTGAAAATTTTAACCCCGGTTGAGGACACGATTTGATCTCCATCGATTTCCCAGTCTCTCCATCCGTGATATACGGTGACAGTTAAGTCGGTTTCTTGCTTTTTCCTGTAAAAGTATAGGGCATACCGATTGCCCACCTTTTTCAAATAGTATCCCACAGGCTCGGCCCGGTATTCACTCAGCTTCGAGACGTAGTTTTGGTGAACCCCTTTCCACCCGCCAAGCAACGCAGGGTCCGGCTCTTTTTTGACAGTGCAGAACTTATCCGGCGCCCCGGCGATGTCTGAAGGGCTTATGCCGCCGGTCTCGGCGTTGGCGGCCATGTGGAGCGGGCCCGAAATGGTGACAAAAAGAAGGATCGAAAATATTACTCCGTTCATTTTCATTTAGCGCCTCCATCTAAGGTTTTTGGCGACAGGAAAACAAATGATCCAGGCCGGGCACCTGACAGCCCCAAGCCGGATCAAGGATTTTACGCTCATCATGTAATGCCCGGATCTGGGAAGTCCGCCGGCAAACACTTTACGTGAATATGCGAAGTCCGGGCAGGACTGCTCATTGCTGCGCTATTGCTTGAAGGGCAGGACGAGATAGAGCAAATTACCGTTGGGTTGCGGCTCACAGCCCACCATTCCGCCGTGGATCTCGACTACCTTTTTCACAAAGTTAAGGCCGTGCCCGGTCCCGCTTTCAGTCCTGCTAGCTCGGAAACCTTCATCGAAGACCCGCTCACATTCGTAGAGGGTGAGCGGCTTGCCCGTTGTAAAAAAATTGAACCGCACGCCCGGTTTATCTTCTCCAAAAAGGTCCTTTATGATCTGCCGGTTTAAAGAGAAAAGCTTTACGGAATTCCCCCTCCCGTCTTCTTCTGTTTTGGTGTATTTTACCGCATTTGAGAAAAAGTTATCAAATACCTGAGATATCAACCCTTTATCAACAAAGAGCGTCACCTGTTCGTCTGGAACGTTTTCGAGCCGGTCATCGACCGTTATCCCTTTGCTTGCGTACTGCCTGGAATAGCGTTCGAGAAGAGGTTCGATTATCTCTGTGCGGAAATTACACGACTGCTTTCTCAGGACGTAGGTGCCTTTCTGGAAATGGTCCTTGCGGAAAAGGCTCTCCAGAAACAGGCTGGTGTGCTCATAATGTTTGGAAAGGGCGGAATACTCGGTCTGAAGCCCCTGGTTGGTTTCCTGGAGGATTTCGGCAGCATTTTGCAGGGACTGCGCCACAGCTTCACAAATTGCCGGGTCTTCGACCATCATTCGGGCCATGCCTTCGATTTTTTGGTAATTTTCGATCATTTTCCTGAGCCGGTTCAGAAAGAGCTTATAGTACATGTTCGGCGTGATGACATTGTGCTCAATGTCGGATACAAGCTGATTTATGAACCTTATATGATCGATATTCTGCTGGACCAGCAGCTTCTGGTGGAGGTTGTATCCGATCCGGTTGGTGAATTTCTCCAGGAAAAACTGTCTACGCTCATCAACTGCGTTTTTGGGATAAATTTCAAAGACGCCGAGAATGGAGCTTTGGCCGAGAAAGGGCAACATATCATTAAGGGCTTGGTTCCCTCGAATTGGAAAAAACCATGACTCGTCGGCCTCTAAGGTTTCTTCGACGACTACCGCCTTATGCTTTCTGCGTTCACCAGGCTGGAGGAGTCCCCGCCTGCTGGTGCAGACCAGCTCGAGTTGCGAGCGCTTTGGTTCGATGATGTAGAGCCTGCTGTCCAGGTCGAAGAACTCTTTGGGGACAGCAACGCAAATATGGTAAAGGCTCTCGATCGAAGTGAATTCCTGGGCCAGGTCGAAAAAGGTCGCGAAAGCCTCTTCCTGGGAGCGCTCGAAGTTGTAGCGCCTGTAGCTCTCCTTTTTTTCTCTTACCCTACCGGCGATACAGTCCGCCATTTGCCGGGAGGAGGTGCTTCCTCCCTGCCGGCACACGTCGCAGGGCTCTGTTTTGCTCTCGCTCATGACCGCTCCAGCCGCATCCAGGAAAGATTTTAAGTGCACAAAAAGAAACTAGCGGATAAGACAAACTTATAATAGCACTCCTTTCTCACAAACAGTTTAAGTATCCGTCACAAAAACGCCACGATGGCCGCAATAAAGTGATAAAAATATCTCGTTGTTTGGTTGGCGCCGCATCAACACACCCGGGCACCCAGAGATTCCGTTCCGTTTACGAAACAAAAATCACAGGCCGGTTTACGGCGGGATTTTACTGTGATATTCCTCATTGAGGAGTAAAAATGAGAGCCATGAGAAACCCATACTTTAGCTCCGATTTCGAGGCTGAGTGGAGAATCAAATGATGCCCCCCGAACTTGGCGGTTTTGAAAAGGTTACCGCACTGGTAATAGGCGATGTAATGCTGGATCGCTACCTGTGGGGCCGGGTAAGTAGGATATCTCCCGAAGCTCCCGTTCCGGTCGTGAAAGTCGAGAACCAGACCTACCGTCTGGGCGGGGCGGCCAATGTGGCGGCCAACCTTGCCGCGCTTGGCTGCCGTGTGCGTCTTCTTGGGACCAAAGGAACTGATGCTTCCGGGCAACTCCTTTCGCAGCTTCTGGCTGAAAACAAGATCGAAGATCATCTGCTTACTTTGCCGCAACCGCATCCCACCATTGCCAAAACGCGGGTTATGTCACAAGGGCAGCAACTTTTGAGGCTCGACGAGGAAGAAACCGGGCCGATCAATCCTGCAGAATCAAGAGCTCTGCTGGACCTCGCCCTGGATCTCATTGCGGACGCGAGTGTTATTATTCTGTCGGACTATGGCAAGGCAACCATGGACAGTTTTTTCTGTTCCACTCTCATCGGGCGCGCTCGTGAAAGGCACCTGCCCACCCTCGTGGACCCCAAAGGCAGAGACTGGACCAGATATAACGGAGCAACCTGCATCACCCCTAATACGGGAGAGCTCGAACTTATAACCGGCAAACAGATCATTTCCGATCAAACTCTTATGGATGCGGGGCAACGACTCCTTGAAGATCTTCAAATCGACCGGCTCCTCGTTACACGCGGACCTAAAGGTATGGCGCTTTTTACCCGCAATGTCCCCCCTGTTCTCATCCCAACCCAGGCGCGCGACGTCTTCGATGTTTCCGGCGCAGGAGACACCGTAATCGCCACTGTGGCCGCCGGAATAGCGGCAGGGCTGGACTGGCCCCAGGCTGCCAGATTAGCCAATATCGCGGCAGGGATTGTCGTGGGGAAGGTGGGAACAAATCCGATCCGGGCCGAAGAACTTGCCCTCGCCCTGAGGCAGGGCCAGAATGAGACGCAGAGAAAGATCTGCGATCTGGCTTCAGCCAAGTTTACGGTGGATGCATGGAAGGCCATGGGAGACAGCATCGTCTTCACCAATGGATGTTTCGACATTCTACACGTCGGCCATATTCGGCTGCTTCATACAGCCGCCCGTGAGGCACAGCGGCTCGTCGTCGGTCTGAACTCGGATAGTTCGGTAAGACGCATCAAAGGAATGCATCGACCGATATTGCCTCAGCAGGACAGGGCTGCTCTGCTTGCGGCGCTTGGCTGCGTGGATATGGTGGTCATCTTCGAAGAAGACACTCCGCTGTCTCTCATTGAAGCTTTGAGGCCCGATGTTCTCGTGAAAGGGGCCGATTACACCCGTGAGGCCGTAGTGGGCCATGAACTCGTGGAGAGATGGGGAGGGCGGATAGTTTTGGCGCCCCTGATCGAAAACCTGAGCACCACAGGCATCGTCGAGCGGGTCAAAGGAGCCTGAAAGGCTGGAGTTTCCAAACCCCAGACCTGAATCCCCGGAGGTCTTTCACCCCGTTTCCCCGTGAATTCGCCTGTTTTTGACTCTTGACCGACGAGTTATTATTGTATTGGAAAGAATATTAACTCTTTCCTCCTTGGGAGAGTCAGGTCCTCCTCCTCCTTTCCTGGCTCTCCTTTTTCTCCACGGCTTTACGCTAAATTAATCCGGCCGTCCCAACTTCTTTATACTGCAAAATACTTTCCGGGCCCTACAGGAGCATGTATTTTTCCGGTTACTTAAATACTGTGATTCGTACGTATGATTGGGGCCTTGACCCCATTTATTTCCTGCACACCCACAGTATACTTGATAACCTGTCTTCGGCTCCGCACCTCGAGCCAAATTCCACCATCAGTCAATAATTGCCATGTTTTTCTCCATCCGGGAGCTTCCAATGGAAACAGCCAATGGTCATATTCCTGCCAGTAGCTCCTCTAAGACACCGGAGGCACTTGTCCCCGGGGCCATTGGAGAGTATGGGGAAGAATACGAGTGTAGTCCCCGCGATTTAACCCAGGAACGAAGGTGGCGGATCATTTCCGCCTACTTGCGGGTACTGGAAGATATGAAAGGACCCATAGCGGTCGATTTCGAACTCCCCTGTCCAAAAGAGCGGATCGGGCAGGCAATTCTCAAGGAACTGGCAGACGATCCCGAGAGTGATTTGAGGCGCCAGCTTGAAATCGCTCTCGTACGGCTTGAATCCTTCATTCCTTACGAGGAATACCGTGTGATCGAGGATTTCAAGGATGCAAGTCTTCGCTCCCAGGAGATCGCCGATATGAGAGACCCGACAAGCATACTCAGGTCGGCCCTGATAATGAGCAATGCAGAGGGAGAAAGCGCAGTAAGGTTCCAGGAAGAAATCTACGAGAAAATGAAGGCAAGACACTTGCAGATTCAGCAGATCGGGAAAGGCGAAGCTGCCTGAAGGTTTAAGTGATTTAGAACCTGCGGCGTTAGCCAGGCCGGAAGCCGCCGGCGCAGGCTCGATTAAAAGAGCTTTCCGAGATCCCTGATTTCGAGCATAGGCTTTCCATTGAAGCTATTCCAGCCGAGCTGGAAAACCATATCCAGCGTTTGCCCCGGACTTCGGCAGATTTTCTCGTCGCCGGAGATTTCGGCAAAGTGTTGCGCCCCCCGCCACCAGATTCCTTCCAGCCCGTTTTCAAACTCCAGTTTCAGGTGGTTTTGTTCTTTCCCGAAAACTCTGGCAAGGTTGAAACGTGCGCCGCGCACGGCAAAAAGCGGAGCCGGGTTACCCATCCCGTGAGGTTCGAGTTCCTCCAAAGCCTTGACCAGTCCTGATCCGACCAGGACCATAGGTAATTCCAAATCCACTTTCCCGTGCGGGATGAAGATTTCGGCCTCATATTGCCGCGCAATTTCCTCGAAACGGCACGCGAACTCTCCGATCCGGTCCGCGGCGATTGTAAGGCCGGCTGCCGCTTTGTGTCCTCCCCATTTAATAAGCAGCTCACCGCACATCGAAAGCGCATGGTGTACGTCGAAGCCCGGGATGCTTCTGGCGGAGCCCCTCGCAATCCCCTTCCTCTCATCTATCGAAAATATCACTACCGGAGCATAATAAAGACTCTGCTGGACCCTGGAGGCGGCAATGCCCACGATCCCGGGCGGCCACTCCGGATGGCCCAGAACGAGTGTCCTGCCGTCGGGAGGATGTTCGGCCAGATGGGTGCGGATATCGCCGAGCACTTTTTCCTCCTGGGCCTGCCTTTTCGCATTCAGATCGCTAAGCTCCCGTGCCAGCCGGATTAACCTGGGCGGCTGGTCGGAGGTCAGCAGATCGTATGCGATTTGCCCCTCGGAAATACGCCCGGCAGCATTTATGCGCGGACCCAAATAGAAGCCGATGTGACCTGCGGTCAGGGTCTTGTCGGAAAGGCCTGCGGCCAGGGCCAAATGGGAAAGCGGGGCACAGGCATTTGCGTTGAGGTTGCGCAGACCGCTACGCGCCAGAATCCGGTTTGCTGAGACAAGTGGAACGAGGTCGGCAACCGTTCCGGTTGCAGCAAGGGCAAGGTATTTCCCGCCAAGCGCCGGACGGGGGAACCTGTTTCCTAAGGCCCTCCTCAAGCTGGCCAGAAAAAGAAAGGTCAGGCCCGATGCGCAGAACTCTTTGAACTGGGAGCAGCATTCCGGGTGCTTGGGATTTATGAGCACCGAGGCCGGGGCCAGGACCGCCCCCGAACCTACCGGGACTTCATGATGATCGATCACGATGCAGTCGGCGCCCCTGGAGAGGGCAAGCCGAATGGGCCCCAGATCGAGAGTTCCGCAATCGAGCGCGAGAAAAACTTTTGCATCGGGGTTCTCTGATATGGCGCGCTCCGGTATGCCGTACCCCTCATCTCGAGACGGAATTACAACCCTGAAATTCTCATAACCGGTCTCATGGAGAAAAAGGGACACCTGCGCCGCAGACGTAATTCCGTCGCAGTCATAGTCGGCAACCACGACTATTTTGTTTCGATCTGCCATGTGCTTGGCCAGCAGACCGGCGCCATCGGCCATGCCGCGAATGCCCAGGTGCTCAGAGAGATCCTTGAGTTCTCCGCAAATATCGCTGCGATCAAGGTTGCGGTTTTGCAAAAGGATGTCTATTACATCCGAAATAGTTGCCGGAATGCGGTCGTTCAGGATCTTCCAGCGTGGTCTGATGAGGCGGTCCTGTCCCATGGGGACCTCAATACGGATTTTCGCAAATTGCAGGGGGGGTTAAGTGCATCTGCCCCCGCCGCCTGGCTGCCTACGATGACCTGTCGGCTGAATGCAGACAAGTCGCTAACCCATCTTCTGAGAACGGTCGGATCCATTTTTTTCGACCTCTTATACCATTTCGAAGAATCAAGGTCGAGCGCACCGCGAGTTACCGGGGGAACATCAAAATGCAAGTTGATGTTTTATTCGGTTTCATAATGAGCGGATAACTGTTATAAGTGCCGCCATACTTTTAGCAAAGAAGGGGGGGAAGAGTTTATATTCCGACGATAATATCCGACATTAGGGGATACCAGACCAGATATCGGAAAAACAGACACGATCTGGTGAAAAATAGACCTGAATGAATTTTGCTCAATACGGAGGACGGGATTAAAGTCGTGGACTGAAGGAGAAAAATAACGAACTTCCTCTTTTCCACCCCCCCGATTCCCTTTCCAGTACTTTGCCGGGTAATAACAGGCGGTTAGGAGTTGCAAGATGGATACTCTGGTTTATATAATGAATTTTATAAGGGACAAGAATGTCGCTTCGATTACACCCACTTCGGCGGTAGGCATCAAAAAAGTCTGCAGCAAGATAGATTTCAACCAAAACAACCTGATCGTTGAATATGGCCCTGGAACAGGGGTTTTTTCGAAATATCTGCTGCAGAAAATGCGAGAAGACTCCCGGCTGATTCTCATCGAGAGAAACAGGAATTTCAATTCGATTCTCAAGAAAAAAATCAGTGATCCGAGGGTGGTTCTGGTGCACGACAGCGCCGAGAATGTGCTCCAGACCCTGAGGATGTGCAAAGAATCGGAAGCCGATTACATACTTTCAGGGATCCCTTTTTCCTTCCTGGACCCCGAACTCAAGCACAAGATTTTGTACAACACTCACCGGGCGCTGAAAAAGGGCGGAAAATTCCTTGTCTACCAGACCTGTTTTCAAACCAACAATCACCTGAAGGTCCATCTGCAGCAATATTTTCCCGTCGTGAACTCAAAATACGAGTTGGCGAATATACCGCCGCTCAGAACCTACGAGGCGATCAAAGCCTGATCGGCAGGTACGTCTTACCAGGGGAGGGAGATAAGCCTCCCTTACCCTGTTCAATTATGATTCCCCAAACTCCAGGCCACTGCCAGGCGCCGAATCTGTTGTTTTTTAAGGGTACATCGAGCCCGAACTCCACCGGGTTATCGGGCGGGCTTCCCTGTGTCCCAAACCCTCTCCAAATCAAGCTTCCGTCCGGATTCTTCAACGTCAAAAAAGTTCTTTCCGCGCACGGGCGGCAGAGCTAAAATCTCGACGCTCCGCGAGCGTGTCGAGTATTTGTACGCCTACCGAGTTAGAATTCCCCCGCCCTTCCTTCAGAACCAATTGACAAGTGGCAGACGTTACTTAATTAAACTTCAGTCTGACCAGTGAAAGGGGTGAGAAGAAAATGTTGGGTTTGGAAATTGCTTTTCTGATCATAGGAATCATCGCTGGAGTTTTAGGGTTTACCGGAGTCGCCGGAACAGCAACATGGATGGCGCAGTTGCTGTTTTTTCTTTTCCTTATCGGTTTCATTGTAACGCTTTTCTGGGGCAGAATCGACAGGACCAGGTTATAGCGTCGGGGTTTCATCCGGGCACTCAGGGGGGCGTTGGCTCCCCTTTGGTCTCTCGGACCTCAGCACATCGGGGCGCGCGCAGCTCCCACTACTCTCAATAGCGCCAGAACCCACCACCGATTAACCCTATTGGCACATCCCTTGCTCAATATTGCTCGGCGCAATACACCATCTTTGGATAACTGCATAATGGCGGCATTGGGATGTGTAAACTAAAAACCCTGTTTGGCTTCGTACTCGCAGCCTTTATGGTCGCAGGCATTGCTCTGCCGTGCTTTGGGGCCGCAAAACAGGACAACCCTCAGACCAGGATAACTAAGCTGCGCGTCTTGCTTAAAGGCAATCGGACATGTCTGGTTTTTGACGCCGAAGGCGCCAGGCCAAAACAGATCGGTCCCGCTTCCGCCAATGGGATTTCCGTTTTCTTTTCGCAGATCATTGCAAAACTCCCTGATAGAGTAATCGAAGACAGGAGAGCGGCGGCCAGAGAGGTGAAATTCCGGCGTGAGAGCGGTTTCTTTGAAGTTCTTTTCCGGAATAACGACACCTCGGTCTCTTCACAGGAGCAGCCGGGCAAAAACGGGAAATACACTTTAACGCTGGAGCTGACACCTGCCGGAAAGGCCGGGGACTCTTTGACGAACCCCGAATCAAAATCAAAATTAACTGAGAAGCCAAAGGAAATCCCGCCACTTGAACCTAAAAAGGTTGAAACTGCAGATCTTTTTGGGTCCAGAATCGAGCAGCAGATTAAAGGCGCAGTCCTCAGCCCGCAGGTAAAAATAGACGGCGAGTCCCCACGCCCCGCGCAGTCTGACTCGAAATCACGGGAATTTGTCGAACCTGACGAGAACACTCTTGCCCTTTACGCGAGCGCGAATGAAAAATTCGAAAGCTGTTCCCGAAACCTCGTATTTTGCGCCTCTGAAATAATAGAAGAGTACGATCAGGCGCTGAAAGCGGGCCCCCGGTCTTCACTGGCCCCATTGGCGATTTACAGGACAGGGCTGGCTAACTTCATAATGGGAAACTACGCGAGAGCCGACAAACTGTTCAGACAGGTAACTTCCGATTGGCCGGACCACCCCGTTGCATCGCGCTGCTGGGTCGGCATAGGCAATATCTACAACAAAAAGCAGTCTTACCTGGAAGCGATGGAGGCGTTTCGCTGGGCCCTTCGCGGAGCGGTGCAAAGTGCTGACAAGGCTGATGCTTACTTCGAACTCGGTAAGGTCTTCCTGGTTCTGGGGGCGAACAAAGAAGCCCTGGAGATGCTAAACAACTGCATCGGTCAGCAACCTGACTACTACATGAAAAAACCCGATGTTTTCCGCTTTATCGGAGAGGCGTATTTTGGGATGGGCAATGTCGAAAAGGCAAAGGAACCCTTACTCAAATACTTGAACATCCAGGAAAGCGCTCCGGACCAGGATATCATTGTGGCCAAGATCGCCGAAATTTTTCTGATTGAGGGAGATCTTGGCGCTGCAGGCAAGATATATTCCTTTATCCATAAATATTACCTGGATTCCGAAGGAGACCTGATCTGCAGGGTACGCCAGGGAGAGTTGTGCGAAAAAAGCGATATGGATCAAGCGATCAAAATCTATGACGATCTACGCAGCAAAGATATATCCCCAAGCCTCCGAAGAATCGTTTTAATGAAACTGGCCGCTCTGAACCTGAAAAAATGCGATTTTGCGAAGGGTCTGGAGCTGATGGATGAAGCTTTTCCTGTAAAAAATGATGGCTCATCCCCCCCGGGGACCTCAGAGCTAAGGGAAAGGATTCTTTGCGACCTTGTCAAGCAATACTATTCAGACAAGGACTTCGTCAAGGTAGTTCAGTTGCACGAAAAAAACCGCCGCGTTTTCGACTTGATCCAAGCGCCCGACATTTTGGAACAAATTGCAGAAAGCTACGCATCGCTGAAGTTCTACTCGAATGCGCTCACAATTTACGACAAGCTGATTTCCAAGGGCCAGAGAAAGGGAGACGAGATCTTTCTTCGGTGCGCTCTCTATGCACTGTGCATCAACGATAACGGCAGGTCTTTTCAGTTTTGCAAACTGGTTCAAAGCGAAGCAATGGACCTGAAGAAATCCGAACTACTCGGACACCTTTTCTATCGCGACCAGAAATACGCTGAGGCGGTGAAAGCTTTCGGGAAAGTCCTTCAGAAAGGCAAGGAATTCGAGATAGCGGAGCCGGATTCTTATGCGGCCTACGGGTATTGCCTCTTCAATACCAATAAGTTTGATGAAGCCGTTCCCGTTCTCCAAAAGGCAATGCTGCGGGCAAAAGCAGACGATGGCTCTGGCAGGCGCCAGATTCTGGTACTGTTGAGCAAGTGTTTCGTTGAACAAAAACAATATCAGCAAGCAGCGGAAACGATGGAGGCGGCAATGCGGCTTTCCGGGGAAGATGAGGCCAACGAGCTTTTATATGAAACTTCAAAGCTCTATGTTGCCGCCGGGCAGACGGATAAGGCAATACAGAGCCTTAACAAGCTCAAAGGCACCGGGCAGCCTTTCTGGACTTCAGTGGCACAGCAGCAACTCAATACAATTGATATGAACCAGGCTAACGCAACTCCCTGAGAGTCGACCAGGCAGATTAATGAACGTACTCCTGATTGAAACAGATTCCAACGATGCACGAAACCTTTCCTCTTTCTTAAGAGATCAGGGCCACATGTGTTTTCTGACCGACACGGTCAAATCGGCAAAAAACCTGCTGAAAAACGAATGCCCGGGGCTCGTGCTGCTTCATTTGAACGGCAGCCCAAACCAGACGATGGATTTTCTTGAAACCGCCCGGAACCTGGAGCCGCCGGTACCTGTGATCGTGCTCACCCGAAAGCCAAAACTCGACGACGCCGTTCAGACTGTCAAAAAGGGGGCCTACGATTTCTGGATAAAGCCTTTTGCGCCGGAACGCCTGACAAAGACAATCGAACTAATAGAGAGAGCAAGAAATAGAACAAGCCAACAATCAGTACCCCTGGACACCGATGATCCGATAATCTCCCGGGACCCTGTCCTATACTCGATCAAGGCCCTTGCCAGGAAGATTGCTCCGAGTAACGCGACGGTTTTCATTCAGGGGGAGAGCGGGACCGGCAAAGAACTGTTTGCCCGCTACATTCACAATCAAAGCGGGCGCAAAGATAAGCCTTTCATTGCCCTCAACTGTGCCGCCCTTCCTGAAACTCTTCTGGAGAGCGAACTTTTCGGCTACGAAAAAGGCGCCTTTACCGGGGCTATAAGGAACAGGGAAGGTAAATTCGAGCTGGCGCATACCGGAACGCTTCTACTCGATGAGGTTACCGAGATTCCTCTGCATCTCCAGGCAAAGCTGTTGCGGGTCCTACAGGAAAGCGAAGTGGACCGGCTGGGCGGCAAATATCCCGTCCCGGTTGACGTCAGGGTAATTGCGACAACCAATATCAGGATCGAAGACCAGGTAAAGGAAGGAAAATTTCGAAAAGACCTCTACTACCGTCTTAACGTGATACCGCTCAGAATACCTCCCCTAAGAGAGCGGCCGGGCGACATCGTCCCCCTGGCGGAGTCTTTCCTTGCCAGATACAGCGCTGAAAACGGCTCAAAAATCAGCTCCTTTGCCCCCCAAGCGCTGAAATTACTTGCAGACTTTTCATGGCCCGGCAACGTCCGGGAACTCCAAAACGTGGTCCAGCGTGCGGTGCTGATCTCGGATTTCCCGGTCGTAAGCGCGGATTGCGTCATCCTGGACCCCGGGCTTGAAAATGGCGGCTCACAGGCATCCCAGTTTTCCCTGATGCCGCTTTGCGAAGTGGAAAAGATAATGATCGAGAAGACCCTTTCCACTGTCGAGGGCAATCGGACCCAAGCCGCCGAAATACTTGGCATCAGCGTCAGGACCCTTCGAAACAAGCTCGCCGAATACCGTCAAAGCATTGAAGCGTAAGTTGGCGTGCTCCGCGTCAATCCTTTGACTTGAGAAAGCTCTTCGCCGCCACGGCGGAGACCCGCCAGCCAAGTTATCCCCTCAAACCTTCGGCGGCGGGCGATGGAGCCGCCGCATCCTGGACCTCGACAGCCCGCCCGCCCGCGAGGCGAGCGCCTGAAGTCCTCCTTTTCCAGATGGAGACTTAAGGGTACTTTTTGACCAAACCGGTTACTTACGCTTTCGACATCCCCCCTGCCCCTTTAGGAAAAATTCAGCCCGGACCCTAAGCCCCCGGCATTTTCCAGCCACGCGCGCGAAGAAATCCCATATCCGGCCTTCGTTCGAGTAGTACGGAGGCTTACGAATACTCGACACTCCGCGGGGTGTCGAGATTGAGATTTGCGGCGCAAGGCAGGAAAAGGACCTTTTTGACGTCGAAGAATCCGAACGAAGCCTGCTACTGGTACGAGATTTGCTCATCAATAGGGCCAAACAGAAAAGGAGCTTGCTTATGAGCGGCAGTATTGTTTTCGACAAGACCTTAAACATGATCGAAGACCGGCTTACCCTGAATTCCGTGAACCAGAAACTGATTTCGGGCAATCTGGCCAACATCAACACTCCGGGTTACAGGGCCAAGGAGGTTTCCTTTGAGAGAGCCCTACGGGACTCGCTTGAGGAAGGGGTGCTTAATATGGTTCGTTCGAACGGCAGCCATATGGCTCCGGATGATCCGGTTCAGGCGATGAAGGCCCCTGAGGTAGTCGAGAATGGTCCGGTGGATCTCGATACCGAAATGGTAAACCTCACCAAGAACACCATCGAATATAACCATATGGTCGGCATGCTGAACAAGAAATTCACGCTGCTCAAAACGGCTATAACGGAAGGAGGTGTCTAATGGACCTTGAATCAGCGATACAAATAAGCGCATCCGGCCTGAAGGCGAATCGCACGTGGATAAATGTGCTCTCCTCAAATCTGGCGAACGTGAACACAACAAAGACGGCCGAGGGCGTGCCCTACACGCGAAAGACTGTCATCTACGAAGCTACGCCCTCCGAGGGTTTTGCCGGCGAGTTGAGCGCGGCTATGGGCGGGGGGGCAGACAAAGTGGAGGTAGCCGATATTGTGTCGGACAAACGGGATTTCAGGCAAGTCTATGATCCTGGCCATCCGGACGCTGACGCAAAAGGGATCGTGCTCATGCCGAACATCAATCCGGTCGAGGAAATGGCGAACCTCATAAACGCCAGCAGATCGTATGAAGCAAACCTCGCCGCCCTTCAGACCGCCAGGCAGTTGGCCTTAAAGGCAATGGAGATTGGCGCAAAATAATCAGGAGAGGTCTATGGGTATCGATCCGATCATGAAGAATCTGTGCGAGGGCGCCCCCGGGGTAACAATGCCCAAAAGTCCCGGCGGACCCGATTCCACTTCCTTTGCCGACCAGTTGAAATCGAAGATCGGCGAGGTAAACCAGCTCCAAAACCAGGCGGATGCCAAAATGGAACAAGGCGCGGTCAAGGGTGCCTCAAATATCCATGAAACCATGATCCATATGGAAGAGGCGAACTTGTCACTGCTCATGTTGGCCAAAGTCCGCAACAAAGCACTGGATGCCTATCACGAAGTGATGCGAATGTCCTTCTAACCCTTTGCTTACTGAAACAGGCCCGTAGACATGAACATCGCTCTGCAATATCTCCAAAGACTTCGTGATTATTTCCAGACCCTCACACTTCCTCAAAAGATTTCCTATGCCGGGGGCACCCTTATTTTTGCCTGCGCGCTGGCTTTTCTGGTCTATCTCAACAACCGGACCGATTATGTCCCGCTTTATTCCGGGATGTCTCAAAGCGACATGGCAGAGGTCGCGCAGTCCCTCAAAGCGAAGAAAATTCCCTACCGTGTTTCTGAGGGAAGTGTCGAAGTAGCCAGGGAGCAGATCTATGACACCAGGCTTTCCCTTGCCTCCGACGGAATTCCCAAAGGATCGGGCATGGGGTTCGAGATTTTCGATCAGCAAAAGTTGGGCAGCACCGAATTTGTCCAAAAAATCAACTATCAGCGAGCGCTCCAGGGAGAGTTGGCCAGGACCATGAATAGCATGAGCGAGGTGCTCGAGAGCAGGGTTCACTTGGTCATGCCCGAGGACAGCCTCTTCAAGGAAGACCAGAAGCCACCCAGCGCCGCCGTGGTCCTGAAGCTGCGTCCCGGCGCCAGGATGGGAGAAAAGGAGCTTCAGGGTATAGTGCACCTGGTCGCGGCCACCGTAAGGGGGCTCGAAGAGGATCGGATCACCGTCATGAGCAACGACGGACAGGTCCTCTATAAAAAAGGCCGGGAAGACGACTCCTCTCAACTGAGCAACTCCCAACTCGAACGCAAACAGCGCATGGAAGACGACATGCGCCAGAAGGTCCAAAGCATGCTCGAGCAGGTACTTGGCCCCAACCGGGTGCTTGCCAGGGTTTCGCTCGATCTGGATTCGAACCAGGTTCAGATCGCCGAGGAGACATACAACCCGGACAGCACGGTCGTAAGAAGTCAGCAGCGAACCACGGAGTCCTCGGAAGGCAAGGAAGGGGGCGGCGCTAAAGGCAACCCGGACGTCCCTATCAACATCGAAGGCAAGCTCCTGCAAAACTCTCCACAGGCAGATGCCTCAAAACCGGCCAAGCAGATAAACCGCCAGCATGAAGTTGTAAACTACGAGATAAACAAAACCAGCAGACAAATTGTCCAGATGCCCGGCAATATCAAGAAAATTTCCGCAGCGGTTATCGTGGACGGAAAATATGAAACCAAGCCGGGTGCCGATGGAAAACCCAAGCAGACATATGTGCCAAGGTCGGCCGAAGAGATGAAATCCTTGGATGAACTGGTCAAAAAGGCGGTTGGGTTTAATGATGGGCGAGGTGACCAGATAACGGTTTCCAATATTCCGTTTGTCTCCGATGTGACCGGCTCTGAAATGGTTAGTGCTGAGAATAAGTATCTCCAGATTTTCAAAAGCTATCAAAAACTGCTTCTAAACATCGCCCTGGTCGCACTGGTGCTGATCTTCGTGATAAGGCCGTTCATGCGCAAATTCCGCCAGGTGGCTGATGAAGTCAGAAAACTCCCGGCCCCGGCCACCGGCCCCTCCATAGAGGAACAAATATCTGCGCTGCTTTTAGATAAGCCGATGGACCAAATCTCGGTCCGCAGGAAGTCGACCGCCCTGGTAAAGCACGATACCGATAAGGCAACGGAAATAATAAGACAGTGGCTCAGGGACGAGGTAGAGTAACATGGCCAAAAGCAGTAGTTCGAACAGGCTGAACGGTCCCAGAAAAGCGGCTATCACCCTTCTCTCTCTCGGTGAAGAGGCTACAGCCCTAATTCTCAGAAAGCTCACGACCGAGGAGATCAGGGCACTTAGTCTCCAGATGTCATCCATCGAAGGAGTAAAGAAGGAAATCTCCGATGAACTGCTTACTGAATTCACAGAGCGTTTCAGGACGGAAGGCGGAGTAAGTCAGGACGGGGACAAGTTCATACGCAAGCTGCTGCCGAGTGTCATGAAGGTGGACCAGGCATTAGAAGTCATTTCTCAAATGGATGAAGAAAAACATAGAATTCCCTTCAAACACCTGAGAGACATCGATCCCAAACTGCTTGCCGGGTTCATAAAGGGTGAGCATCCGCAGACTATTGCCATCATCGTTTCCCATCTGGGACATCAAAAGGCCAGCCAGGTATTGGCGTTTCTTCCTGAGCAGCTTCAGTATGAAATCGTGGCAAGAATTGCGAACCTGGAGACGGTACCCCCCGACCTGATTCAGGAAGTTGACGAAGTGCTCGAAAAAGAACTGACCTCAATCGGAAAACGAGGTGAGCAGATCGGGGGCATCTCGGTCGTCGCTGAAATCCTCAACCACAGCGATCGCCGAACTGGAGACAACATTTTGCAGTTCCTCGATGAAACCGACACCGATCTGGCTGAAAAAGTCAGAAAGCTGATGTTTGTCTTCGAAGACCTGCTCCATGTGAACGATGCTGGTATCCGTGAACTGCTCAAAGAAATCCGCAACGAAGAACTCACCATGGCCCTCAAAACGGCCTCCGAAGACTTAAAAGGAAAGATATTCAAGAACCTGTCCCAACGTGCCGCCCAGATGCTGCAGGAAGATATCTCGATGATGGGACCCGCGCGCCTGAGCGAAGTGGAAACTGCACAACAGGCCATTCTAAATGTGGCGCGCAAGCTCGAAAAAGAAGGCAAACTCCTTCTTGCCGGCAAAGATAGCGGAGAGGCATTTGTCTAGTCTGCTGAAAAAGAATCTGGAGCCGGGTATAGCCGCGTTTGGTTTTCCGGTTATCGAAAATGGGCATGGCGGCTCAGAAATGGCTGTGACCGATGTAGATGAAATATTATCGGAACCTGAACAGGACTCCGAACAACTCTACCGCACAAAGCTGCTCGAACTTGAACGCCGGGACCAGGAGATTGAAAAAGAGGCTTACGGCAAAGGATTTTCGCAGGGCGAAAAGGACGGTTTTGAATACGGGCAAAAAGCAGTTCAGGTGATCAAATCACAGCTTGAGCGCATTGTTGAAAACATGGAAGCTCTGCCTTCAAAGGTCCTTCAGGATTATAGGGAATGGCTGATCCGGACCAGCATCGGGATAGCAAGGCAAATTGTGAAAAGGGAAGTCCAAACCTCCCCTGAAATAGTGGCCGATACCGTGAAGACCCTTCTCGAAGAAGCCGAAGAGCACAGCACCCTTACCGTCTATCTCAACCCCAGTGACCTTGAGCTAATTGAGAAACGGGCAGAGATGGCGCTCTGGGCTAACAGAAAACGCTTCGCGTTGAGAGTCGACAAGGACCTGGAGCGTGGCGGCTGCCGAGTTGAAAGCTCGCTTCAGCTCCTGGATGCTACAATGGCCAGCCAGTTCGAAAATCTGGAAAAGTACCTTCTCAGCGATGGTGCCTCGCGAAGCGCAGCGGACAGAGCAGATGGAGAGTAGCGATTATCTGAATCTGAGAGACGTCGGGTTTGCCGACTTGAGCGGCTGCGAACTCCACAAAAAGTACGGCAAGATCGTTCAGCTCACCGGAAACCTGCTGGAAGCCGAAGGTCTGGAAGCTGCGAAAGGAGATGTCTGCAGAATTGTCTATTCGGGTTCGCCTAATCCGATCTTGGCTGAAGTGGTCGGCTTTGAATCCAGCAGGATCAAGCTCAGTCCTCTGACTCATCTGAACGGAGTCCGCTCGGGAAGCCTGGTGCAGGTTCTAGAGTCGTCCAATAGTTTCATGATGTCGGAGGCTATGCTGGGACGGGTGCTCGATGGCCTCGGGCAGCCGCTGGACTTTGGTGCTCCGATCTCGTCCGGTATCCCCTATCCCCTCGCCGGAAAGGTCTCCAACCCTTTGGAAAGACCTTTGATCGAGCAACAGCTCGATTTGGGCGTCCGCTGCATGAACACGCTTCTTCCCATAGGCAAAGGGCAGAGGATAGGCATCTTTGCAGGGTCCGGGGTCGGAAAGAGTACCCTGCTGGGCATGATGGCAAGATACACGGGCGCAGACGTCAACGTGATCGCCCTGATCGGAGAACGCGGCAGAGAAGTCAACGAATTCCTGGAAAACGACCTCGGCCCTGAGGGGGTCAAGCGCTCAGTAGTTATCGTGGCCACTTCGGACCAGCCTGCGACGGTTCGCATTCGTGGGGCCTATCTTGCCTGTGCAATATCCGAATTCTTCAGGGATTTGGGCAAAGACGTGCTCTTCATGATGGATTCGGCCACACGGCTCGCCATGGCGGCAAGAGAGATAGGGCTGGCGGCAGGTGAGCCCCCGACCGCCAAGGGATACACTCCCAGCGTATTCAGCCTGCTGCCGAGACTTTTCGAAAGATCGGGTAAATTCGACAGGGCATCCATAACCGGCATTTACACGGTCCTGGTCGAGGGCGATGATATGGAAGACCCCGTCGCCGACACCCTGCGCTCCATTCTGGACGGCCACATCGTACTGGACCGGACCTTGGCTCAAAAGAGGCATTTTCCGGCAATAGACGTTCTGAGAAGCGTCAGTCGTTTGACGGACCGGCTCCTTTCCAACGGGCACAAGGAACTCGTTTCCCGCTTTATCCGCATACTAGCCGACTATAAGAACAGCGAAGACATGATCCGGATAGGCGCCTACGTCCGTGGCTCTCACCCGGAAACTGATTACGCGATCGAAATGATTGAAAAGGCAAACGAATTTCTCAAGCAGCCGGTTGCCGAAAACTATTCCATAGAAAAGTCCATCGCTGCCTTGGAGGAGCTTTTTCAGTGAACTCCAGGACGGAATGTACAATGAGCTTAAAACTTAACTAAAAACTTGAAAATGGCATTTAAATTTCGGCTCAAATCACTTCTGAGACACCGGGAGTTCACTCTGCGTCAGGCTCAAGCGGCGCTCGGTGCCGCTGAGGCCCTCAGGATGCGGATACAGTGCGCCATCGAGCGGCTGGATGAAGACATTCGCCTGGAATCCGAGCAGTTCGAACAAGAACAGCAAAAAGGAATCGAGGTGGCCAGGTATCTTCATTTCAAGGGCCATCTGAGTCTTCTGGAACGGCAATTGCTAATGACATACAAAGAACTGGAAAAGGCTTCCGAAGAGGTCCAGATTCGCAAACAGGCGATGATCGAATGCGATAAAGAGGTCAAGGTACTAGAGAGTATCCAGACAAGGGACAGGGAATTGTACGCATTGATTCAGTCGCGACAGGAACAGAAGAAGCTGAACGATATCGCCGTCTTCAGCGATTACCGGAACCGGGCCGGGAGGGAAGAAAAGGCATGAAGGTGGGCAAACCGGGTTCTAAGTTGCTTTCAGTTGCGCTTTGCGCCCTTATAACGCTCCTTGTTATAAAGCTGGCCGTTACCGTCGTGGGCGTGCTCAACTCTGAGCAGGAAACCGCGAGTGCGGTTCCTGAAGCAATAGCCAAGGACGAAAAGCCCAAGGCTGAAGCCGAAACTGCTGCGCCGGTCGAGAAAGCAGCCAAAAACAGACCCATGATATCGACGCCCGACTCCCTGAGCGTCTTTCAGCAGAAAGAGATCGAAATCCGCAAACGAGAGGAACAAGTCAAGGAGAAGGAAGAGCGCCTGAGCAGACTGGAGAAGGAAATCGAGCAGAAGGTCAAAGATTTGCTGGCGCTTCAAAAAGAAGTTCAGTCCGTTCGCACCGAGAAGCAGGAAACCCAAAATACCAAAGTCCGGAGCCTTGCAAAAATTTACGGGACAATGAAGCCAAAAGAAGCTGCAAAGCTGATGGAAAACCTCGATGATAAGCTCGTCATGGGTATAATCGCCACGATGACCCCCGATGAGGCCGCAGCGATTCTTGCCCTCATGGAAGTCAAAAAGGCGGCTAAAATATCCGAAGCCCTTTCAGGCCGGTAATCAGAACACGCTTGCAAACGGGAAGAATATAGCAATATACTAGCCGCGTCCTTGGCCGATGTAGATTATTTATCCAATGATTACCAGCTATTATGATATATTTCCACCTGAATATCTTACGCAGGATTTCTTTGCTTCTTTTGCTGCTTGCTGCCCTGCTATCAGGCTGTGAACAGGCAATTGTAGCCCCGCCCTATCAGGGACCTCCCCCGGCCGCATATTCTCCATCCCCGGCCAGGCCCGTCCAACCGGCCCAGGTAGTTGAACAGAGCGTGGGATATCTGGGCAGCCCCCGGACCGTTTATCATGAGATCGGGCCTATGGAAACGGTCTGGCGTATCTCCCGAATGTATGACGTTACTCCGGAGTCCATTTATTCGGCAAACAGGCTGACACCCAGCGATCATTTGCTGATAGGACAAAAACTCATCATCCCGAACGCAAGGATGATACGTCACGTTATAAACCTCTATCGAAACCCGCAATGGAAGTACATCATCGTACACCACACCGCCACGGGAAAAGGCAATGCCAGAACGATAAACGTCTCGCACGGTGCACGCGGCTTCTGGAATGGCCTCGGGTATCATTTCCTGATAGATAACGGAACTCTTGGGAAAGGCGACGGGCAAATCGAAATGTCCCCGCGATGGATCAGACAGCAATGCGGCGCCCACTGCAAAGCCGGCGGAATGAACGAAAAAGCGATTGGAATCGCACTGGTCGGAAACTTCAATTATGAGAAACCAACCCCGAACCAGTTGCAATCTCTCGCATTCCTTCTTTCGGTCCTTCGCAACTATTATTATATACCACCCGCAAACACCCTCGGGCATCGCGAAGTTCCGGGCGCAAAGACCGAATGCCCCGGCAAACTGTTTCCGATAAGCCAACTCAGGCAGACGACATTAAGGTAACCTGCGACAGCAGGCTCGGCGCCCGGCATCGGTACAACCGCGGCGTTGGAGCGGAGAATCCGGCCATGGCGGGATTCCCCGCTCTGTTACTGAGGTGTCCCTTCCACCGGTCTTGCATTAGATAAGGGTCTAGACTGCCTTGGCTATTGCCTCCGCCCTGTGGTCATAAAAGCCGCTGCAGATGATCAAATCGTCGACCTTCTCGAAATAGACTGTTTTGGGAAGCCACTTCCTGGTCATTGCTTCGAACCACCTGTATTCTACCCAGCCGCTGCCCTTGGAATTGGCGGTATCGACGATTTCCTTGATGAAAAGGTTGCCGTCGGAGTCCATAAGGTCAATGAATTCCTCACCCACGAATTTCTCGTTAACCCCGTGGGCGAGCATGGTCCCTTTGCAGTTTAGGACATAGACATACATCTCGTCCTCGACAAAAGGTCCGTTTGGGTTCGTGAATTCGGCGAACGCAATCCTCTTGCCGGAATTCTTGTAGAAGTCCTTTGCCTTTTCAATCATTCTGACCGCGTCACTTTTGCATCTCATATGGACCTCCTGTTAGAATTTTTTCATTGCAGCCGGTTGATCTCTGTCGGTACACTGCCCCATTCCGCCCTCCTGGCGGGAGAGGATGGGGTGATAGCAACATGGAAGAATCAAGTTGAAAGTGCGGTGGCCGCTTTGCCTGGATACTGGTCCGAGACGGCCTTCATGGCGCTTTGACTATTGGACCGTATCCAAGCTTACACTCTGGTGCCGGAGCGCACACGGCATACCCAGGGCGGCTGGACCCGGATCGAAAAAGCCCAGCAACCTTTCTTCAATCCCCAAACACACTCCGAGCATCTGGATATAGGTGATGGAAGGCAGTTTGAAATCCACTCCATGTTCGGAAAGCAGGACCTCCCGCGCTTTCTCGAATTGGGCATGGCAGCAGGGGCAGGCGGAGCAGATATAATCGGCTTTGGCCCGCTTGGCGCTTCCAAGCTTTGCTCCCGTCAAACTGAACGCTACTGGGTCATTGACACCCAGCAAAGGCGCTCCACAGCATTCGAGTTTTTCAGACCATGGAATGCTTTCCGCTCCGGTAGCTTCAACCAGTTGGTCGAATTTGACCGGACGGAACGGATTGTCGAAATTGACTATCTTTCTGGGCCGCAGAAGGTGACAGCCGTAATGCGTGGCGACTTTGACACCCTGGTACCTCTTCTCCAGCCTTGATTGCAGCTTCTCTATTCCCACCTCTTCGAGCAGAACCTCTAGAACATGTTTTACTGCCGTTGTTCCGGCATACTCCAGTCCTTCCCTGGCAAGTGCGCTGTTAACGTCATCCCTTAGACAACTATTCTGTTTCAGCAAAGTCTCGACATGCTTGAGGCTCCCATAGCAGCATCCGCATGGTGTCAATAGATGGAATCCATGCTTTTCCGAAAGCGCAAGGTTCTTAGCCGATAGATGGATGTAAGCCCCGTAGTTGCACCCTTTCAACGGGTATCCGCAGCAATTGAAATCCCTGCGGCTCCGGACCTCAATTCCCAGTTCCGCCATGACTACCTTTGTGGCCGTTTCGTATTGTTCCAAAAAGGCGGAGCTTATACAGCAGGGGAAAAATGCCAGGTTCATATTGCCTCCCTCTGTGGGAAATTCTGCGACGTGCGGGAAATCGCCATATTCCTGAGTAGAAAGATCAATTCGGTGACAGGAACCATCATTGGGCAGTTTTCCTGGCATTGATAGCACCCCAGGCAATCCCAGAGCATCTTCGAACCAAAGACTAGCTTCCAAAGCCTCAAACCAACGGCATGCATCATCTGATGCGGCATAAGACCAAGTTCGACGGCGGGATTTTGATAATGGCGCACGACCGGACACGCCAGTGTGCATGTCATGCACTTATAGCAATTTGAAAAAGAACTTTCCCCGAGTAACTTGCTTGCTCCATCCAGCAGTTTTTCGCCTTCGGGTTTAACGGGAAGCCTCATCGCATAATTGTAATTTCCTACTTCGAATTCATTTGAGATGGCCTCTCTGGCCCGGTAAATCGGCTTTTCGTAGGTCGCCGAATCTATGGATTTTTTCATCATCCCCCTATGGAAGGAGAGGGGCGAAAGAAGCATGAATTCAGGAATGTCTTTGAGAAAGAGCCCTTCTCTCACGCTAAACCACAAGTCCTGCAAATTTATCCCTACCGGGCAGACCAACGTGCATTGGTTGCAGTTCGTACAAAGGTTCAGTCCCTCCTGAATCAGCATAAATTGCCGGATACCAAGGTCTTTGCCTTTGGCCAGAGTTCTTATCGAAGCGATCTTTTCGGAAGGCATGATGTTCGTGTTCGGAATTATCAGGTGGATAAATGAAAGGGAGCACTGTTCTGTGCAGGCACCGCAGTGGGTGCAGGCATCCAGTTCCATTATCTGCCTGGTCGCAATGTTGGCCGGATCGGACGTTTTCCGGTCCATAACCGAGTTTGCAAGAAGGCTCAACGGACTCACGACAATGTGGATAACTTTGCTGAATGGAAGATACGCGAGGCCGAAAAGGCATATGAAAAAGTGCAGATAGTAGAGCGTGGTCAGCACGTTTGTCCTGTCGAGATACGCTGCTGTGGGCGTCATCACCCTGGACGCTCCATAACCCATGAAGGCCCATTGGGGTTGAGAATGGCACTGCTTGCAGTTTATCTCATGTATCGTTTTGCCTTCCGCCAGGAGAGCGGAACCAAACGGGACACTGGTCGCTTCCGGTGAGACGAGTCCAAAGTTCCGGACCCAGTAGGCTTCCAATGCTTTGAGTGAACTCTGTTCCTGCGGGCCTGCATACTCCTCTACCATGTCCTGGAAAACAGAATGGGACATTATTTTCGCGCCTTCCAGAACAATGCCCGACACCAGGATAGCCGCAAAAATCACTATCGTGTAAACGTCCATCGGACTCGTTGCCGGCCTGGACGCCTTGCGAATAAATCGCCGATAGGCTGCAAGCGCCACTCCAATGATGACAAGGAGGCCGAAAAAATCTCTCAGGAACAAGAACGGGTTGATGGTGCTGTAGTAGTTCTTGAAAACGACAGCACTCGTGAACACAGCAAGGGCGTGCATCAGGAGGAGCATTGTGAAGCCGCCGAAAATAAGGAAGTGCGCCAGCCACCTGCCGAAATCATGCCGCAGGATTCTGAATTGGAGAATGACATCTAAAACGAATACCTTTGCAAGGGTCAATATTCGAGGGCTGAACAAGGTGGCCGCCATGCCCCTGGCCGCTGCATATACCCTCTGCGAGGACGTGAACCTGTTGGCGCCAATAGAGTAGCGAAACCACGTTGAAATCTTATGCGCGAGACCAATAGAAAAGACCGCAAGTGAGAAGTATAGCACCATTGTTTTGAACATAGCGGCTCGTCACCTTTCAGGATAATTAACCTGTGCTTGCAGCCCTCTTTAGCCTCCAGACCATGCGTTCCCGGAGTTTGCAGAGACCATGCACCGTTCCGGGTTAGATCTCCCGTGATATCACTCGCCCCTGAGCACAGCTATAATCTCACCAATAGCATATTCGCCGTTCTGCGTGAGTTCTCCCGTGATGTCACGCACCCAAATCAGATCGCCCGACATGATTGCCGCTTTTGCTTCCGGTGGCAGCCGGTAGTCTTCGAGCGCTACGGTCCCATTCTCCATTATGTTCCGCCAGGATTGCTCATCCTGTGTTGCTCGATTTAGAACACCGAGAACCGCATGCCTGGGGATGAGCGCGCCCACCTGCATTCCCTTCTGATCGGGTCTGCCTTTCCCGGTGAAAGTTGCCTCCCTTTTCTTAAGAGTCGAGGCTATGATGTTCTTGAGTTCATCTTCGGTAAAGGGCTTGGCCAGGTAGTCCACAGCACCCAGCTTCATGGCCTCAACTGCCGATGCGACAGTAGAATATCCAGTGATAACAACCACGTCGGTACTTGGCTGTTCCTGCCTGACTTTTTTGATGACATCCATGCCATTGATGTCCGGCAGGCGAAGATCGGCAATCAAAAGGTCGAAATCTTTCCAGTTAAGCCGGTCCAGGGCGTTCGCACCGGTCATCGCGACATCTACTTCATATCCCTCTTCTTTGAGTACCATCTCAAGCGCCCTTGCCACATTCACTTCATCTTCCATCACCAGGACCCTGGCCCGTGACCCAACCTCCGACCCGGTTACCTCTTGCGGTGTGTCCATGATCGAACTCCCTTCTGAAAAGCTGAGTTGAGAGTCGCTCACACGTTCCTGGGGACCTCAGGGAGCAACCCTTATGCCAAAGGAATTTGTCTGGTGCATGGTGACCGGGATCTCAAAATTTACCGATTGATATTACTTGGTTGGGCCAAAGAGGGGAGTGGCTTCGGACTGGGAATGGGTAAGTAATCGTATATTGCAATATACGCTAACGAACCACTCGAGTTACAAAGTAAGCAACGTGAAAATGGGAGCAAACAGATGTATAGGATTTCATACGCTGGAATGTGACATCATACGTTTCCAGGCAGGAGTTTGTCCCGGGCTGGAGAGCAAGGCTTTAAAGAGAGTCCATGCTTTTTCAGCAAAGCTGAGAAGTTGGACCTCTTCATCCCCACGCTCCGGGCGGCCAGGGTTATATTCCCTTTGCATTCGTCGAATGCCCTGATAAGAAAGAGCTTTTCGCACTGCCCGTAGGTCTGCTCCAGGATGCGTTTTTTTACAGTCATCAGTTCTTGTCTCGTTCTCGGGACAGCCCCTCCAATCGGAGTCAGTTTCAGACGCAGATCGTCCATCAGGTCCGGTACATCCAGAATTCGGCGATCTGCCATAATGACCAGATGCTCGATGGCATTTTTAAGCTGCCGAACATTTCCAGGCCATTCATAGTTGACGAGGGCCTCCGCCGCGTCTTCGGTAAATCCGTCAATTATCTTCCCGGTCTTAGTGCAAAAATGCTTCAGAAAGTGATAAGCCAGCGTAGGGATATCGTCTTTTCTCTCGCGAAGCGGTGGAAGGCAGATGGGGAAAACATTCAGCCGATAGTAGAGATCCTCGCGAAAGGTTTCCCTGCTCACCATGTTTACCAAATTGCAGTTAGTTGCCGAAATTAGCCTCATGTCGGTCGTTTTGAAATAACTGCCCCCCACTGGCTTGTATTCTCGTGTTTCCAGGACGCGCAGGAGTTTGGCCTGAGTATCCAGGCTCAAGTTGGCCACATCGTCTAGAAAAAGTGTCCCTCCGTCGGCAAGTTCAAAAATGCCGGGTTTATCCTGCACTGCCCCCGTGAAAGCGCCTTTGACATGGCCGAAAAGTTCGCTTTCCAGGATACCGGGCGACAACGTACTGCAGTCGACAGCCACGAATTGCCTGGGGTTCCGCTGACTGTGGACATGGATCGCCCTGGCTATGAGTTCCTTACCGGTGCCATTTTCGCCGTTTATGAGAACTGTACAGTCCGTCGGGGCAACTTTTTTTATTCTTTCAAATATGTCGATTATCTTTGGATTTTTCCCAACGATATTGGAGAAACCATAGCGGCCGCAAAGTTCCTTTCGCAGTGCCATGTTTTCCTCAACAAGGCGTTTTTTCTCTATGGCCCGCTCCACGCTCAGTATGAGTTCATCGTCGGAAAATGGCTTGGCGAGATAATCAAAAGCCCCCAGTTTCATAGCTGCAATGGCGCTTTGAACGGTTGAGTACCCGGTTATGATTATTAGATAGATATCCGGTCTCTGCCTTCTGACAGTCTCCAGGATTTCCATACCATTCATATCCTTAAGCTTCATATCCAGAAGGACCACGTCGTAGTTTCCCTGTAAAGCCGCGTCCAGTCCTTGCCTGCCGGTCAGACACGCATCCGCCGTCAGGCCTCTTTCCGTAAGGACCATGCAGCATCCATCGCATATTACCTGTTCATCATCGACAACCAGGACTTTGCGTGTTTTCATGCAGGTGACCCCTCGCTTTCCTAAGAGGCGATTTTTTCGAGAAGAATGGGAATCTCCACGACAAACTGCGTGCCTTGCTCCTGCCTGCTGAATACCTTTAACTCTCCTTCGTGGTTTTTGATTATTCCGTATGTGACAGCCAGGCCAAGGCCGGTTCCTTTCGCTTTGGTCGAGTAAAAGGGCTCGAATATCCTGGGCAGATCTTCCTGGGAAATTCCGCAGCCGGTATCTTCCACCGTCCCGACTATGTTGTTGTTGTCTCTATCGACATGAGTGCGGACAGTAATGATTCCGTTTTCCCGGATGGCTTCCACGGCGTTGAGCAGGAGATTGAGAAAGACCTGGTGAATTTGGTTCGGGTCCATGAGGCATTCGGGAATATCCTGGCACAGGTCCTTTTCCAGAATTATATGATGAAAATAAAACGTATTCTCCAGAAGAGCCAACACCTTCTCTATGGTCCCGTTCATGTGGGCCATGACCCTATGGGGCTCTTTTTCCCGCGAAAATTCCAGCAGGTCCTGGATGATGCCCCGGCATCGGATAGTCTCCTGGACTATAATATCGAGACCTTCTCTCAGGGGCCCATCATCCTTCACCTTTTTACGCATGTTCGAGCTGTAGAGCAAAATGCCGGATAGAGGATTATTGATCTCATGGGCGATTCCCGCGGCCATTCTCCCCAGCGCGGACAGCTTCTCGGTTTGAACGATCAACTGATCGTACCGGCTCTTCTGCTCCTCGAACGCCCGGGCCCTGTCGATAGCGCACGCGCACTGACGGGTTATGGCGACAAGAAAGTTCAGGTCTTCCGGAGAGAATTTCTTTTCTTCAGAGAAGAAGATGCGAATGATTCCGATTAGATGTTCCTGCATGGTGACAGGGAGGTCCAGTATCGTCGTGATACCTTCGTCCCATGCCTCCTGCGGGTACTGAACGCGCGGGTCTTTCCAGATATCGTCAATGATGAAGACCCGGTCTTTTTCATAGAGTTCCATGATCGTTTTCGAACTCGCGACCGGGCCTTTGCTGAGATATTGCTCGTTTAATCCGTAAGCGGCCCCTAGCTCCAGCTCATTTTTCTCCGGGTTCAAAATTCGGAGAACAGCCCCCTTGGCTTGCAGGATTTCGCTCACTTTCCATACAATAATATCCAAAACTTCCCGCACATTGGTGCTGGAATGCACCACAGCGACAATCTCTTCAAACACCTCATAATATGTTTCAGCTCTAACTATATTCTGCATGGCAAACCCTCCTGGCTGGAGTGCCTTTGCGCAGATAAGAAGATAGCATGCATAGGAAGAGGTGGAGCCTGGGATCTGCGAAGCAGCGTTTCAGAATGTACCTATTTTACACCAGAAGAGATGAGACAGTCAATAAATGGAGCATGCCGCGAATCTGTGCGTTTATTTCATGTCTTTTGTTTCAAGTTTTTGCGCATCTGAGAGATAATGATGAAAACTTGTCAGACGAAAGGAGGATCTCATGGCAGAAGTGGTCCACACATCCAGAATCAGGATAGTCAGAGAAAAAGGCCCCACCAGGAAAGCAATGATCGAGGGCTTCGGTGAGCCGATCTACTACGGCGTTCATGGCGGGATAAAGAACTTCTACAAGGTCGAACCGGAAAAGGAGCATGCGGCTACACTCGACCATATCGTCGCTGCGACCGCCGGCTGAATGATGGGGACACTGGCCGCGTCGCTGGCCGGAAAAAAAATCCACACTTTCGAGGACCTTTACTGGGCCGATGTGGAAGGAGACATTGAAAACGCCGGAGGCGTTCTAAAGATCACGACGATCCGCGTGAAATACCATCTGAAGGTTACGGCGGACCAAAAGGAAGCTGCACGGCAGGCTTTTGCATCTTATCTGAGCCGATGCCCGGCGGCGCAAAGTGTTATCGGCTGCATAAAGCTTGAAGATGAACTCTTGTTCGAGGAAATCTCCAAAGCATGAATTATTTCAACCCAAGACAACCGGACTGAATTATAACTGCTAAAAGAAGCTGGAACAGCCTCTTGATCCGGCGCGACGGACACCGGGTTTGTCGCTCCTGATCGGCCCAGCTTGTTAGCGGTGAACCCAACGGAGAGTGAAAATGAACATCCTGGATCGAGAGTTTGCGGAATTTCAGAAGCTGCCAACCGAAGAAAAAATCACTCGTTTCAAAAGAAACGGACACCTCTTTGATATGATCATCCCGCAACAGTTGAACCGGGAAATCCTGGACGAAATATACAGCATAACCACACAGCTTAGAGCCAAGTCAAAAAGCCGCGCAGGCGCGCTTTTCATACAGGGGCTCCTGCCGCACAAGCGCGCGATGCTCTTCTTTACTCAGCCCTCTTCGAGGACCTTTCTGTCGTTCATGAGCGCCTGCCATATCCTTGGAATGAGGACGTCGGAGACCCGCGACCCTCGGGTCTCATCGGAGGCAAAGGGCGAGACATTCGACGACAGCTTGCGGACATTCTCCTCGTACACCGACCTGATCATCATGCGGCATAGCCAGAAGGACATGTCCGAACGCGCCGCATGGCTTATGAATACTCGCTCGAATCGCCCGGTTCCGATTATCAACGGAGGGTCGGGGAGCGACCAGCATCCCACACAGGCGCTGCTGGATATCTACACCCTTCAGAGGTCTTTTGAAACCCGCGGAGGTCTCGATGGTAAAACCGTTCTCATGTGCGGCGACCTAAGGCGTGGACGGACCGTGAGGTCCCTTAGCTATCTGCTGAAAAACTTTTCAGGGGTGAGCATCATCTATGCCGCCCCGAAGTCCTTTCAAATGGATCAGGAAGTCTGCGCTTTCCTCGATCGGCACAAGATACCCTATAAGATAGAGACGGCAGACCTGGCCAAGGTGCTCCCCGAAGCTGATGCCATCTACATGACGAGGATTCAGGATGAGTGGGACAGTCAAGCCGATGAGTCGGCCGGAGTGGACACCTCGAAATTCAAGCTCGGAGTACCCGACATGGACAGGGTAAAGCCCCACGCCATCATTATGCATCCATTTCCCAGGAGAGACGAGATCGATGTCGCCATCGACATGGACCCAAGGGCGATGTACTGGCGGCAGGAACGCAACGGAATGTGGACCAGGGCCGCGCTGATCGCCTATATCTTCCGGGTTCATCGGGAGATTTTAGATTATTGAGTCCATCATTGGCGTATCCGCAGGCCAGGAATTTGAAATAGCGAAGATAGAACGCTCAATGAGAATCCAGGCACGAGTCGCATTCAACGGAGTCGATCGAAATGCCAGAAAATACCCCAAACCCGCTCGTATCTGCATCGGCCCGGATCAAATCAGGGCTGAAAGGCAGGAGTTTCCTCAAAGAGCTCGATTTTACTCCCAGAGAGATATGTTACTTTCTGGACCTTTCTATCCATCTGAAAAACGTACGGACCATAGGGACGGAAGAGCAGTTTTTGAAGGGCAAGAAGATCGTACTGATTTTCGAGAAGAGTTCGACCAGGACCCGGTGCGCCTTCGAGACGGCCGCATACGACCAGGGCGCCCATGTGACATATCTCGATCCGGGCAGTTCGCAGATAGGGTCCAAGGAATCGATAAAGGATACAGCGCGAGTCCTTGGCAGGATGTACGACGGAATCGAATATCGCGGCTTCAGCCAGGAGACGGTCGAAATCCTGGGCCGATATACGGGGGTTCCGGTCTGGAACGGCCTGACCGATGAATTTCATCCAACTCAGATTCTGGCCGATCTCATGACCATGATCGAACACTGTCCGAAACCCTTGAACAGGATCAGTTTTGCCTATGTCGGAGACAACAGGAATAACATGGGAAATTCATACCTGATAGCCGCGGCCAAAATGGGCATGGATTTCCGGGCCGTTTCACCAAAAAGCCTGCAACAGAATGCCGATCTCGTAGCAATTGCCGGAGAGATAGCCGCTGAAACGGGCGCTCGGATTCTGCTGACCGAGGATGTCGGGGAGGGCGTGGCAGGCTGTGATTTCATCTGCACCGACGTGTGGGTCTCGATGGGAGAAGCGGCCTCGGTCTGGGAAGAACGGATAAGACTTCTCAGGCCGTACCAGGTAAACAGGGAAATGATGGAGAGGACCGGCAACCCTCAAGTCAAGTTCCTCCATTGCCTGCCGTCCTTCCACAACCGGGAGACCGCGATCGGAGAGCAGGTTTATCAGAAGTTCGGCCTTGAAGCCATGGAAGTCACGGATGAGGTCTTCGAGTCCGCTGCCTCGACCGTTTTCGATCAGGCCGAGAACAGGGTACACACTATCAAAGCGGTGATGGTTGCGACTTTGGGGAATTAACAAACTCGTGGCGTGACATGTAAAACCGCAGGAATATAAGAAGAAGAAGGTACACGATGATGTGAAGATTCATCGCGAAGGCTTTTTCCATCCCGGCGGAAGAAGCTTTCAACAGAAGAAACGGCAGGAGGGATATGGCCAACACCCAATAGCGAACGGATCTGCTGAAGGTGGAGTATATCGAAAAATTCATTACGAACAGGGATGATGCGAGAAGAAATACCCCGTGATGAGGCTCAAGCTGTTCCGAGAATAACAGCGAAGCCACTAGAATCAGGATCATGTTGAAAAGGTTGTGGTCAATTCCCTTGAGATCAGACGAACGATTGTCGAAAATGAGATATATCAGGGCCGAGATAATGAAGAATATTCGCAAACAGGATACTATAACCTGGATATCGTGAAGGCTCCGCGCCGGAAGTGCCAGCACATCACCCTGTGATATCAGGGAAAGTAGTGCAAAATGCAGCGATGTTTTGTATGCGGAAAGCTGGACTAGGAAATCTGGGGAGCCCGTTAATGCGACGACATCGACCCACTTCCTCGTCAGGTCGAGGAAAGAAGGCCAGCCAAGGGCTGTAATCGGAATGAGCACAAAAAATATGACGGTCCAGAACAGTGCTGAAGCGACTAGACGAAACTGTTTCCTGACAAGAAGATAAGCGAGAATGACGATAGGGTATAACTTCAGGGCGACCGCAAGGGAAAGGAAAAAAGCAGATATAAAAAAGGATTCCTTTTTCAGATAGAACGCGGACACCAATACGAGGCATAGGACTATAAGGTTACAGTTAAGAGATCTCAAGTCCCACTGCACATAATAGGCTACGGGAAGAAACCCTAAGATAGCATAGATATATCTGTACTCTCTTTCTCCGCTGTAG